>Ga0208794_1000406_pt1 | contig 29359 bp, 26 predicted proteins | sample 32_taG_FD_184106 | JGI IMG/M metagenome (GOLD analysis project Ga0208794, IMG submission 184106) | Marine viral communities from the Gulf of Mexico - 32_GoM_OMZ_CsCl metaG (SPAdes) (version 2) | ecosystem: Environmental > Aquatic > Marine > Oceanic | place: Atlantic Ocean: Gulf of Mexico... | reverse complement strand
CTGCTGTTGCGGCCCAACGAGGGCGTCGATATGGCGGCCAAGGTGGCGGACCGCATCGTTAAGGCGATGCGCGCCCCGATGAATATTGGTGGGCAGCAGATCGAAATCGGCGCCTCGGTCGGCATTGCCGTGGGGCCCGGCGATGGCACCAGCACCGACCAACTGGTCAAGAATGCGGATCTGGCACTTTACAAGGCCAAGTCCGAGGGGCGTTCGACCTATCATTTCTTTGAAGCGGGCATGGATGCAGAGCTGCAGCAACGCCGGTCCATCGAGGCAGGTCTGCGAATGGCGATGCAGCGCGAGGAATTGCGCCTGATGTTCCAACCCCTGCTGGGGCTGGAGGAAAATTGCGTCACCTGTGTCGAGGCGCTGCTGCGCTGGGACCATGATGATCGCACGATTTCACCGGCCGAATTCGTGCCGGTGGCTGAGGAAACCGGATTGATCGTGCCGATCGGGGAATGGGTGCTGCACGAAGCCTGCAAGGCGGCGGCCACCTGGCCAGGCGATGTGCGGGTGGCGGTCAATCTCTCGCCGGTGCAGTTCCGCCACAAGGACCTGGTGGGGCAGGTCACGGCAGCACTCAATGCGGCCCAGCTCGCACCGACCCGGCTGGAGCTCGAAATCACCGAAAGCCTGCTGCTGACCGAGAGCGAAAGCACCATTGCCGCGCTGCATCAGTTGCGGGATATGGGCGTGCGCGTCTCGCTGGACGATTTCGGCACCGGGTATTCGTCGCTGAGTTACCTGCGCAGCTTCCCGTTCGACAAGATCAAGATTGACCGCAGTTTCATGGCAGATCTGACCACCCGGGCCGACAGCCAGGCCATAATCAAGGCCGTTATCGGCCTGGGGCAGTCCCTGGGCATGTCGACCACGGCGGAAGGGGTGGAGACCGAGGAGCAGCTGGCCATGGTGCGTGAACACGGCGCCTCGGAGGTGCAGGGCTTCCTGTTCTCCCCGCCCCTGCACCCGGCAGCCCTGGCCAATCTGTTGCATTCGGAGGCGGCCAAGGCATTGGCCAGCCGAAAGGCGTCGTAAACCGCGCTTGTCGCGGTCGGGGCTGGCTGGCAATCTCTGGCTTATGCCAATGCAGAATTTTGCCAAGCTGATTGCCATTGCCCGCCGCGAAGCCGGCGCGATGCAGGCCGAGGATGTGGTGCAGGACGCCCTTCTCGTGGCCATTGAACAGGGCCGGGCCGATCTCGACGATCAGGCCAACCTGCGATGGTTGAGCGGGGTCGTGCGCAACAAGGCGCGCATGAGCGCACGGGCGGCGCGGCGGCGGCGGCATCGCGATGGGCTTTGGCACGAAGCCGGTCGCGCCGAGCCCGCCAGCCTGGGGGCGGCTCCCGCCGAGGTGCTGGCCGATCTGCCCAAGGCCCTCAGGGTCATCGCGGCACTGGTGCTGACCGGTCATAACCGGCGCGAGATCGCCTATCTGCTCAACCTGCCCGACACTGCGCTGCGCCAGCGGATCAGCGCGCTCAAGCGCCATCTGGTGGCCAAGGGACTGGCCGCCCCGCAGGAATTGAGCGGGCTGCATCTGGATCTGGCTTATGGCCGCATTCGGGACGCGCTGTTGCCGGCACTGCTGCGTCATGGCGGCAGTTTTGCCAGTCACGACCCGGACGGACATTTATTTTTCGTGCGCCCCTCACAAAGCGGCACGCCGCGGCAATAGGCAGGTATCGGCAGCACAAATGCTGCCGCCAATCCAGAGGACGCCATTATGCTCTTCAAACCATCCGAGGCTTGCCTCGTCTATCATTCCACCGATCTTGAGCGCAGCGCCCGCTTTTATGCGGATGTGCTGGGTATTGCCTTTGAGCGGCGGGGCGCTGGCTCAAGCCAATTCCTGTTTGCCAGGCTCAGTGCCGATTTCAGCATTAGTGTCATGCCCGGCCAGCCGCAGCCTGGCAGCAGCCCGCTGGTGACCTTCACCCTGGCAGAAGGTGGCATTGCCGATGTCGTGGCGGCGCTTGCCGACTATGGCGCAACCATTGTCTCGCCGGTCGGCGACGCACCCGACGGGAAGGGCGCGGCCTTTCTCGACCCCGATGGACATCCGATGGGGCTTTACCAGCCGCAAGACAAGCCGCTTTCTCACAAGGAGACCGCCCGATGAAACTGAAGCCGAAAAGCGTCAGTGTCGTTTTCTATGTCAGCGACATCGTCCGCACCGAAACCTTTTACAATCAGACCCTGGGGCTGCAACTCGAACGGCAGGAGGGCGCTGAGCCGTTCTGGCTGCAGGCGCAGATCGAGAACGGGCCGGACCTGATCTTCTTCGAAATGGAAGGTGAACGCGGCAACACGCCCGCCATCATCTTCGACCTCGGGGAAGGCGGCATCGACGATGTGGTCGCCGAGCTGGCCCAGCAAGGTGTCAATATTGTTACCCCGGTTTCCGAGGCGCCCGGGGGCTGGAGCGCCGACTTTCTGGACCCGGATGGCTTTGGTCTTGGGCTCTGGCAAGCCGGAGAACTGCCGCGAACCTTGAAGTAAAGGAGGCCGGATTGGCCTTGCCTCGCCTCTCTTCTTTGGGGGCGGTGAGGGGTCAATCCGGCACCGCGCCATCGATTCGCAACCCCGCCCTGCGTCTCCTGCGCTTGTGGAAAACACCGTTCTGCTGTAATGCAGCGCCAAATGCGCCCAAACCGGGTTTCTCTCCGGGCCGGGTGCCGTGTTTATTCCTGCATGGTTCAGCCGTTTTGTCGCCGCCTGTTTAGCGGCTCAAGGTATTGGGATCATGCCAAAGAGGCCTGACCCACATATGTCCCTGCGCAATATCGCCATCATCGCTCACGTTGACCATGGCAAGACCACGCTGATCGACGTTCTGCTCAAGCAGTCCGGTTCGTTCCGCGAGAATGAACGCGTCGAAGAGCGCGCCATGGATAGTAATGATATCGAGCGCGAGCGCGGCATCACCATTCTGGCCAAGGTCACCTCGCTGATGTGGAACGAGACCCGCATCAATATCGTGGACACACCCGGCCACGCCGACTTCGGCGGTGAAGTTGAGCGTATCCTCTCCATGGTCGATGGCGTGGTGATCCTGGTGGACGCTGCCGAAGGCCCCATGCCGCAGACCAAGTTCGTGCTGGGCAAGGCGCTGGCCCAGGGCCTGAGGCCCATCGTTGCGATCAACAAGATCGACAAGTCCGATGAGCGGCACCTGGAAGTGCTCGAAGAAATCTTCGACCTGTTCATCGCGCTCGACGCCACGCCCGAGCAGCTCGATTTCCCCGTGCTGTATGGTTCGGCCAAGCAGGGCTGGATGGCCGAAGATCCCGCTGGTCCCAAGGAAACCCTGGCTCCGTTGCTCGACAAGGTCGTGGAACACGTGCCCGAGCCGGTCGTCGAGGAAGGCGCCTTCCGCATGCTGGTCACCACCATCGAGCGCAATCCGTTCCTCGGTCGTATCCTGACCGGCCGCATCACCTCGGGCTCGGTCAAGGCCAACGACCCCATCCACACCCTCAATCGCGAGGGCAAGGAAGTCGAAAAAGGCCGCGTTTCCAAGGTTCTGGCATTCCGTGGCCTTGAGCGCACCCCGGTCGATGTCGGTGAAGCCGGCGATATCGTCTCCATCGCGGGCCTGGTCACCTCGACCGTGGCCGATACGATCTGCGCCACTTCGGTGAGCACGCCGATCGCTGCCAAGCCGATCGATCCTCCGACCCTGTCGGTGACCTTCCGCATCAATGACGGCCCGCTGGCCGGCCGCGAAGGCGACAAGGTGCAGTCCCGCGTGATCCGTGAGCGCCTGATGCGCGAAGCCGAGGGCAACGTGGCCATCCGCGTCACGCCCGGCGATGACAATGACAGCTTTGACGTGGCTGGCCGCGGCGAATTGCAGCTGGCCGTCCTGATCGAAAACATGCGCCGCGAAGGCTTCGAGCTGACCATTGGCCGCCCCAAGGTGCTGTTCAAGGAAGAAAACGGCCAGCGCATGGAGCCGGTCGAGGAAGTCATCATCGACGTCGATGACGAGTTTACCGGCGCCGTGGTGCAGAAGCTCACCGAGCGCAAGGGCGAACTCACCGATATGCGCCCCTCGGGCGTCGGCCGCACCCGCATCCAGCTCCTGGTGCCCACCCGCTCGCTGATCGGCTACCAGCCCGAACTGCTTTCGGACACTCGTGGCACGGCGATCTTCAACCGCCTGTTCCACTCCTTCGTGCCGTTCAAGGGCGACCTTCCCGGCCGCCGCACCGGTGTGCTGATTTCCAACGGCACCGGCCAGTCGGTCGCCTATGCGCTGTGGAACCTGGAAGACCGCGGCGCCATGCTGATCGACGCTGGCGTCGACATCTATGAAGGCATGATCATTGGCGAGCACAACCGCGAGAACGATCTCGAGGTCAATGCGCTCAAGGGCAAGCAGCTGACCAATATCCGCACCACGTCCAAGGACGAGGCAGTGCGCCTGACCACACCCAAGAAGCTGACCCTGGAACAGTCGCTCGGCTATATCGCCGAAGACGAGTATGTCGAGGTGACGCCCAAGTCGATCCGCCTGCGCAAGATCTGGCTCGACCCGAACGATCGCAAGCGCATGAGCCGCGCTGCCAAGTCGGCCTAGGGCCGTTACCCCGTCCTAACCTCCCCCTGATAGGGGGAGGGACCGCATCGTGATTCACCACGATATCGTCCAAATTGCCGGTCCTACTCCTTCCCTCCCAAAGGGGGGAGACGGGTTGGGGGTTCTTGAGGGAAAGTCACATGACCGAATGGATCATCCAGATCATCACTGATCTTGGCTATGTCGGCATTGTTCTGGTCATGCTGGCGGAATCGATCTTTCCGCCTATCCCCTCCGAGCTGATCATTCCCTTCGCTGGCTTTGCTGCCGCCAATGGGGATCTCAACCTGTTTGGCGTTCTGGCCGCTGCCACCTTCGGGGCAGTGGCGGGCATGCTGCCCTGGTATTTCGCCGGACGGCTGTTTGGCCTTTATCGCGTAAAATGGCTCGCTGACCGCTATGGGCGCCTGCTGACCATGAACGCCGAAGAAATCGACATGGCCGTCGGCGTTTTCCAGCGCTATGGCCCGATAATCGTGCTGTTCGGCCGCTTGATGCCGATCATCCGCACGCTGATCTCCATTCCGGCGGGCCTGGCGGCCATGCCGCTGCCGCTGTTCCTTCTGGCCTCCACGGCCGGCGCGCTGATCTGGAACACCTTCCTGACGCTCGCCGGTTTTATCCTGCATGAGCACTACGAGATGATCGAGGTGGTGCTCGACCCACTCAGCTATCTGGTGCTGGCCGCGGTGATCGGGCTCTATCTCTTCCGTGTCGTCACCTGGAAGCCGGCCCGCCCCGCTGAGTGACTTGCATTTTGCGGCGCCGTTTGCGTTTTGCGAGTGCCGGAAATGCCGCAAAATGCGAATATTTACAGTCGTGTAATCTTTGGGCCCGGATTTGCTGGGCAATCGAATTGGCACGCTTCGTGCAAAGGGTTTGGCGCCCGGATGAATGGTGCTGCGTACCGGGCAGTCAGTCATTCGGGGCCCTGCATCGCGTTTTGGTGCAGGGCCCCGTGGCTTTTTACCCTTCGGCCTGCCCGGTCTTGCCCCAAGGGCCGCCAGCCACTAGATATTTCCCAGGTTTTTTCCGGAGACGCCCATGCGCGCCGTGCTCGATATCATCCTGATCCTCCTGCAGCTCTATTGGTGGGTGCTGCTCATCATGATCATCATGAGCTGGCTGATCTCGTTCAATGTGATCAATACACGTAACCAGTTCGTGGCCACGGTCTGGCAGGTGCTTAACCAGCTGACCGAGCCGGTGCTCAAGCCCATTCGGCGTTTCATGCCCAATTTCTCGGGCCTCGACCTCAGCCCGCTGATCGCGTTCCTCCTGATCTTCTTTATCCAGTCGATCATTGGCTATTATGTCTATCCGGCGGTTATCCGCGCCGGGATCTAGTTGGCCGATCTGCCCGGATATGCGCGCCTGACCGCGGCCGGGCTCATCCTTCATCTGCGCGTCACGCCCAATGCCGGGCGCGATGCCATCGAAGGCGCCGAATTGCGCGATGACGGCACCAGCGTCTTGCGTGTCCGCGTTGCCGCTGTGCCCGACAAGGGCAAAGCCAATGCCGCGGTGATCGCGCTCATGGCCAAGGCGCTGGGCCTGCCCAAATCTGCACTGACCCTGGCCAGCGGGGAAACCAGCCGTTTCAAGACCGTTGTGGCCACCGGCGCGGACGACGATCTCGTGGCCCGTCTGGCCGCCCTTGATCCTGGCCTTGCGACAAAATAGCGCAATATCCATTGCTTAACCCATTATTCCCGCTAAGCTCCCGTTTCAGAGGGGGCCCGATGGAGGGCGGGAATTGGACCGGGCGAAAGACCCGGCCGGGACCGGCGTGGGCCCTCGGAGGAGATTAATTCGAGGGACTTCTTATGGATCTGGCACTTTGGCTGATCGTTGCGTGCGGCGGCCTGTCTATCGTCTATGGCGTCGTCACCACCCAGGGGCTGCTCAAGGCCGATGCGGGCTCGGCACGCATGCAGGAAATCTCGGCCGCGGTGCGGGAGGGCGCATCGGCCTATCTCAAGCGCCAATACACCACCATCGCCATTGTCGGCGTGGTCATCCTGATCGCCGCCTATTTCCTTCTCGGCATTTATGCCGCCATCGGCTTCCTGATCGGTGCGGTGCTTTCGGGCGCGGCCGGTTTCATCGGCATGAATGTGTCGGTCCGGGCCAATGTGCGGGTCGCCCAGGCCGCCGTCGGCTCGCTGGGCAAGGGGCTGGACCTGGCCTTCAAGTCCGGCGCGGTCACCGGCATGCTGGTGGCAGGGCTCGGCCTATTGGGCGTCACGCTCTATTTCATGGTGCTGACGGCCATGGGTTTTGCGGCAACCAGCCGCACGGTGATCGACGCGCTGGTGGCACTGAGCTTCGGTGCTTCACTGATTTCCATCTTCGCCCGTCTTGGTGGCGGCATCTTTACCAAGGGTGCCGATGTCGGCGGCGACATGGTGGGCAAGGTCGAGGCCGGCATTCCGGAAGATGACCCGCGCAACCCTGCGACAATCGCCGACAATGTGGGCGACAATGTCGGGGACTGTGCCGGCATGGCCGCAGACCTGTTTGAAACCTATGTGGTCACCATCGTTGCTACCATGGTCTTGGCAGCCATCATCCTGCCCGAGCAGTTCCGGCTGATCGGCATGGTGCTGCCGCTGGCCATTGGCGGCGCTTGTGTCGTCACCTCGATCATCGGCACCTATTTCGTCAAGCTCGGCTCGGACAACAACATCATGGGCGCGCTCTACAAGGGCGTCATCGCCACGGGCGTGCTCTCGCTGGTGGCGCTGCTGCCGGTGCTCTGGCTGATGTTTGGCGACATGAATGTTTCCATCGAGACCACATCGAAGACCTTTACCCCGTGGAGCCTGTTCTGGTGCGGCGTGGTGGGCCTGGTCATTACCGGCCTGATCATCGTCATCACCGAATATTACACCGGCACCAATCGTCGCCCGGTCAATTCCATCGCCGAAGCCTCGGTTACCGGGCACGGCACCAATGTCATCCAGGGTCTGGCTGTCTCGCTGGAATCAACCGCCCTGCCGGCGCTGACCATCATTGCGGGCATCATCGTCACCTATTCTCTGGCAGGGCTGTTCGGCATTGCGGTGGCGGTGGCGACCATGCTGGCTTTGGCCGGCATTATCGTTGCGCTCGACGCTTTCGGCCCGGTCACCGACAATGCCGGTGGCATCGCTGAAATGGCGGGTCTCGACAAGGAAGTGCGCCAGAATACCGATGCGCTCGATGCGGTTGGCAACACCACCAAGGCGGTCACCAAGGGCTATGCCATCGGCTCGGCCGGCCTCGGCGCGCTGGTGCTGTTCGCCGCCTATACCCAGGACCTGGTCTATTTTGCCGGGCTCGAAGATGCCCCGGCCATCTTCCAGGGCATGGGTAATCTTAGCTTCTCACTGGCCGACCCCTATGTCGTTGTGGGGCTGTTGTTCGGTGGCCTGCTGCCGTTCCTGTTTGGCGGCATGAGCATGACGGCGGTCGGCCGCGCGGCCCAGTCGGTGGTGGTGGAAGTGCGCCGCCAGTTCAAGGAGAAGCCGGGTATCATGGCCGGCACCGACAAGCCCGATTATGGCCGGGCCGTCGACATGCTGACCAAGGCAGCGATCAAGGAGATGATCGTGCCGAGCCTGCTGCCGGTGCTCTCACCCATCGTCGTCTTCTTCGTCATCATGTGGATCGCCGGCCCGGCCGCTGGTTTCTCGGCCGTCGGCGCCATGCTGATGGGCGTGATCGTCACCGGGTTGTTCGTTGCCATCTCGATGACGGCCGGTGGCGGCGCGTGGGACAACGCCAAGAAGAGCTTTGAGGATGGCTTCACCGACAGCCACGGCGTCACCCACCACAAGGGGTCCGACGCCCACAAGGCCTCGGTCACCGGCGACACCGTCGGCGACCCCTACAAGGACACGGCGGGTCCCGCCGTCAATCCGATGATCAAGATCACCAATATCGTGGCGCTGCTCTTGCTCGCGGTACTGGCGCATCTGGGGTGACCAGACGTCGTCTGGACCGAAGAAGGCCCGGGGCGAAAGCTCCGGGTTTTTTGCTAGCTTCTTGCAACAGGCAGACTCGGTGCAACACCTCCCCCTTGATGGGGGAGGCCGGGAGGGGGTGACAACAGATGGTCTCGCTACCCAGAAAACTCCGACAAAATCCGACCATCGCCGAAATTCGCTTCTGGCGTATTCTCTATCCCATCCGTCAGCTGGGCTGGCATATCCGCAAGCAGGCCCCCATAGGTCGTTACGTGGTCGACTTTGTTTGCCATTCCGCACGGCTGATCGTCGAAATCGACGGCGAAACGCATTTCTCAGACACCGGCATTCGACAGGATGCTGTCCGGACTGCTTTCCTCGAGGGCGAAGGCTATAGGGTCCTCCGTTTCAATAACCGCGAAGTTCTAGAGAACGGGGCCGCTGTTTATGACATTGTTCTGGCAGCGCTTGAGGCGAGCAGTGTCACCCCCTCCCAGCCTCCCCCATCAAGGGGGAGGTGAAGATTGGTGTGCGGCCAAAGATTCAAGGCATACTGCCACAAGATGTCCGCGAAGGCCCCTGCAGCAAAGGTAGACCCGGCACCACACCTCCCCCTTGATGGGGGAGGCCGGGGGTGATCTTCGTGCAGGCGACTATTTGTCATCCAGCCCAGAAAAGCGCTGGTCATCTCCGAACAACCGGTCGCGACCATCCTTGAGAATGTGGAAATTGTAGCCTAGCCACCCCGACTCATTTCGTTTTCCCGCGATCTGGATACGCGTTCACTGTCCGCCTTCTGATCTACCTGCGGGGATACGTGGCTGGTTTGAACTGAATTTGAGCAGCGCAACACCAAAGCCATCAGGGACAGAGTAGTGCGAGCCCGCGCCAGACCGTAACTTATCTTGTGGTCCATGGCGTTCTCCGGCGTATTCTCGATTGTCCTCAGAACACCGACGCATTCACTGAAGCGGATAACTTGCCTTGCGTCCGCGCGAGAAAAATGTCGAACCCAATCCCCCTCCCTCGTCGCCTCCACGAAACGGGCGGCAGAGTGCCGTCCGGAACCAGAGGGACAATCCAATGCGTAAGATCACTGCCGGTCTTTTTCATTCCGTCGATGGCGTCGTCGAGGCGCCCGACCAGTTCCAGTTCGACAGCTTTGACGATCAGCTCGGCGAGATGCTGACCGGGGTGCAGGAACGCGTCGACACTGTGCTCATGGGCCGGATCGGCTGGTCGGAATGGGCGCAGTATTGGCCCAAGGCCGAACAGGACCTCGATTTTGCCCAGTTCACCAATGGCGTTCCCAAATATGTAGCGTCCAGCACGCTGACCACCGGCGACATGGCGAACTGGTCCAATTCGACCCTGATCGAGGGCGACGTGCTCGATTTTGTCCGCCAGCTCAAGTCGCAACCCGGCGGCGAGATTGCCGCCATGGGCGGCATTTCGCTGGTGCGGCAATTGCTGTTTGCCGGGCTGATGGACGAGCTGTCGCTCATCACTCATCCGGTGGTTGCAGGCGAGGGAAGGCATCTGTTCGAGCCGGGCGATCCGACGACAAGGCTGGAACTGGTCCGCTGTGAGGTGACGCCGAAGGGCAATGTGGTGCAGGTCTACGCCAAGCGGTCCTAGCAGGACGCCCTCGTGTTTCGACGGTCGAACCGTGAAGGGCGAGGGCAGCTGCCCCGATTTCGGCAGCGCCACCCAGTTCTTCCCGTGAGGTCCGCGGGGGCTGAGTAGGCTCCGCACCAGGCGAGCCGCATGGCTGAAAACGCCAATGCAAGAATAACCCGCATAAAAATTATCCCCGCCGCTCCATCATTCCCCATAATCGCCCCATCACTCCCGCGGCGGACGGACTGCAGCGAACTTTTGCGGGGGGAGCCGGTTGGGTGCTGGGTCGCTCCAGGACCTGCCTGCGGGTCGGTCACCTTGCGACGAGCGATCAAAAGGGACCACGATGCGCAGGAGAAACCCGGCGTTCCGAGGCGGCGACGTCTCTATTACTTAGTTTTACTGAGACGCACGCGCCTCGGGACACGTCCATTCAACGCAAAGCCGGTGGCCTCCGGGTCGACCGGGGTGTCGTGCTGGCCGGGGCTGGGTCGGGCGGGCGTGGTTCGACTGCAGCCCCTTGACGAATCCGGCGCGCTGGATTCTGCCTGAGCGAAGATTTCGGAGGTTCACCCGTCATGCGTCAAAGGCTTGTCGCGCTTCTGTCGTCCCGCCGCTGGGAGCAGGCGATCATCGCCGTCATCGTGGTCAATTCGATCATTCTCGGGCTCGAGACGGAGCCGGGGATCATGGCGGCCTATGGACCGATGCTGCAGGCGCTCGATGCGGTGATCCTGGGGATCTTCGTTGTCGAGATCACCCTGCGTATCTTTGCCTTTGGACCGCGTTTTTTCCGCGATCCCTGGAGCCTGTTCGATTTTGCCGTGGTGGCCATTGCGCTGGTCCCCGCTGCCGGGCCGTTCCAGGTGTTGCGCGCCCTGCGTATATTGCGCGTCCTGCGGCTGATTTCGGTGATGCCGGCGCTGCGGCGCGTGGTCGGCGGGCTGATCGCGGCACTGCCGGGCATGAGTTCCATCGTCGTCCTGATGGCCATGCTGTTCTACGTGGCCGCCGTGATGGCGACCAATCTTTTTGGCGACGCCTTCCCCGACTGGTTCGGGCACTTGGGCGCCTCGCTTTATACGCTGTTCCAGGTGATGACGCTGGAGAGCTGGTCCATGGGCATCGTGCGGCCGGTGATGGAGGCCTATCCTTATGCCTGGATGTTCTTCGTGCCCTTCATCCTGCTCTCGACCTATGCGGTCCTGAATCTGTTCATCGGCGTGATCGTCTCAGCCATGCAGGAGGAAACCGAGGCCACTGCCACGGCGGACCGGCAAACGCTGCATGAAGATTCTGCGCTGATGCTCTCGGAAATCCGGGCCCTGCGCGAGGAGGTCACCGCGCTGCGCAAACAGATCGATCGCTCGTGAAAAGGCGACCCGGAGGCCGCCTTTTGAAGAGGTCTTCGATCAGCCCTTTTTGGCCAGTTCGATACTTTCAAGGATCACCCGGCGGGCCTCGTCCAGACCGCCGATGCGGTCGATGCGGGCCCATTTGTTGGGCTCGAGATCCTTGTAGTGGGTGAAGAAGTGCTTGACGCGCTCGAGCTGGATTTCGGGCATGTCGCCGATATCCTGGATGGCATCATACATGCGGGTGAGCTTGGACACCGGCACGGCGATGATCTTTTCGTCCTGGCCGCCATCGTCTTCCATGAACAGCACGCCGACCGGCCGGCTGCGCACCACGGCGCCGGGCACCAGCGGGCGGGAGTTCATGACGATGACGTCGAGCGGGTCGCCGTCGCCGCACAGGGTGTGGGGCACGAAGCCGTAATTGCCCGGATAGCGCATCGGCGTATAGAGGAAACGGTCGACGAACAACGCGCCCGAATCCTTGTCGATCTCATATTTGATCGGCTCGCCGCCCAGCGGCACTTCGATGATGACGTTGAGCTCGTCGGGCGGGTTCTTGCCGGTGGGGATCGCGTCAATATTCATTGCTGTCTACACTTGCCAGAGAGGGGAGGGTGTTGCGGGCAGGTTCTGCCCACAATGGCCGCCAAAGGCAAGGCTCAAATCGGAGGAGGCGTCCTGCGGCGCCCGGCGTGGTTTATTTCACGATCAGCACCGGAATGGCGGCGCGCGCCAGCACCTCGGCGGCCTGGCTGCCGAGCAATAGGCGGTTGAGTCCGCGCCGGCCATGCGAGCCCATGACGATGAGATCGCAGTTCTTTGCCGCCGCGGTTTCGAGAATGCCATCGGCGGGGCGGTGGCGCGGCAGGTGCAGGGTTTCGGCGGTAATTCCCGCGTCCTGCGCGCGGTGACGGGCATCTGCCAGCAGATTGGCTGCCTCGGTGGCATAGGCTTCCTCGAGCCGCGCGACGATGGGGCCGGCATCGATGGTGCCGAAGCCGCCCGCACCGATGCCGGTGGCGACCGGATCGGTGGCGGTCACAATGGTCAGGGCCGCGTGGTTCTGCCGGGCGAGAGCGAGGGCTGCGTCGAGGGCCTTGTTGCCAAGGTCGGATCCGTCGGTTGCAATCAGCAGGTTCTTGTACATGATGCCGTCTCCTTGTGCTGTGACTGTAGCACGGTCATCATGGCGGCGATTTGATTTTGATCATGCCTAGATGTTTTCAATCAGGAGATTAGCGCAATGGCCCTGCCTGTCATCCGTAATTTTGTCGTGCCCGCCTTGCTGGCGGCGCTGACCATGTCGCCGGCCCTGGCCCAGTCCGGCTTCACCAGCGCCTATACCGATCTCAACCTGGATGACTGCCTGATCCTGGAAGCCGATGATTTCGGCGCCTCATGGGCCTGTCCGGGCTATAAGGGCTTTCCCCTGATGGTGCAGGAAGGGGACCTCAGGTTTTCGCTCAGCTATGGCTTTGATGCCGATGAAAACGGCGTCGGGTTCCAGACCCTGCCGCCATTCAATTATCTGGGCGCAAAGCTGGAATGGCGGCTGTCCAACGCGCTTGGCCGCTGGTTCCCCATCGCCACCATCGTGCGCTACCACACCGCCCACCCCGAAACCGGCGAGGACTATGGACAGGTGCTGGTGGTCAGCCAGATCGCAGAGGGCAATAGCTGCCACATCGCCTATGTCGATGCGCGCGCCAATGCCAACGCCAATGAGTTGGCGCGGGAAGCGGCCGACAGGGCCGGGGATTTTGATTGCATGACCGATGAGGTCGAGATCATCGGGGCGTTCGAGGCCTACTAACCCTCTTCGGTGGCCTCGGCGGCGCTGCCGCGGATCTGGTTGCGCAGAATGGTGCGGTCGCGGCTGGAGACGCCGATCAGTTCGGCAATGCGCCAGACCATATTGTCCTCCAGCTCGTGGTTCTGCCGGTCGGCAAAGACCACGGTCCACATCATGCGGATGATCTCGATGCGATCATCCATGTCGAGCTGGATCAGGCCGCTGGTGAATTTGTAGAAGTCCACTGCCTCGGCATCGCGCTTCTGGGCTTCGCGCACCAGTTTGTCCACGGCGTTTTCATCAAGATCATAATGATCCATCAGGGCGCCGCGAATGGCGGAGCGCTCCTCGTTTTGAATGGAGCCATCGACAGCGGCCAGATGCACCAAAAGGGCCGCCACGGCCAGCTTGGGGTCGTGCAGGTCGGGGGGAGCCTCGGGTTTTCCAAACAGACGGGTCAGGGCCTCGAACATGGCTGTCAGCCTTCCTCGGGGTCGATGGACAATGCGGGTTGCTGCGCGCCGGGAGGCGGACAGGGAAGACTTAGCCAGATGCGGGGCGGGCTCAATGGGCTTCGTGCCGCTCTCACGCGGTCTTGACCAGGTTGATGCAGTCCCGCCACACCCGGCAGGCGCAAAAGGGACTCGACTCTTGAAAGATTCGGAGTCTAAATGTTCCTGTTTTGTTCACATAACTCATAGCATCATGCAAACTCAGGACCGCCAACAGCGCCTTGCCGCGCTGCGGGACACCATTGCCGATATCGAGCGCAAGCCGGCGCTGGCCGAAGCCCGGCAACGAGTGGCATCGGACCATGACGGCTTTCCGGAGCTGCCGGGCGGGTTGCTGCAGGAAGTCTATACCGATCAGTCGCGCAATGCCGGTGCGGCGTTGGGTTTTGCCCTGGCGCAGGCAAAGGCGCTGTTAACGCCAAGGCGCATGGCCGTGCTTTATCTGCAGCTGGCGGGGGAAACGCAAAATCTGGGTCTGCCCTATGGTCCGGGGCTCGTGAGCTTCGGGTTCGACCCGGCCGCGCTGGTGCTGATCCGGCCGGCCAATATGAGCGAACTGCTCTGGGCGGCCGAGGAAGCCCTTGCCTGCAGGGCCGTGGCAGCCGTGATTGCCGATATCTGCCGGCCGCACAAGGCGCTCGACTTCACGGCCAGTCGCCGGCTGGGCCTGCGTGCCGCCGAGGCGGGCAGCTCGATGTTCTTTCTGCGCTATGGCACCGAGCGGCAAGCCAGTGCCGCCCATCTGCGCTGGCACCTGATGCCCGGGGTCAGCACTGACAAACCCTATGATGACCGAGCGCCGGGCAATGCGCGCTGGCAGGTCCGGCTCGAACGCGGCTCCATTGGCAAGCAGCATGCGCAATGGATGCTGGAATGGACAGAAAATGGCCTCTCACACATCCCTTCTCGACCCGATGTCCGGCCGTTTGCTGGATCGGCGCTTCCTCGTCCTGTTCCTGCCCTATTGGCCGACGGATTATCTCAAACGGCGTGACCCGGCCCTCTCAGCACCCCTGGCGCTTTACGAGCGGATCAAGGGCGGGCTGCGGATCAGCGCGCTGGACCGGGAGACGGGCGCAGAGGGCATAAAGCGCGGCCAGAACCTAGCCGATGCGCGCGCCCTGGTGCCGGGCCTGACCGTGATGGAAATGACCCCGGGCCTGCTCGAAACCGGCTTTGCCGAGTTCGCCGACTGGCATTCCAATGCCAGCCCCTTGGTAGCGGTGATGCGCGATGCCGCTCCCTTTGGGGATCTGGTGCTCGACATTACCGGGGTCGATCATCTGTTCGGCGGCGAAAAGGCCATGCTGGGCCGCCTGCTCACGCGGTTGCGGGCCCTTGGCTACAGCGTTTCGGGCGCCATAGCCCCCACGATCGGGGCGGCCTGGGGTTTCGCGCATTTCGCGCCAAACCAGGTGGTGGATGGTCTTGCCCTGGCCGACAGGCTCGATGACCTGCCGGTCGCCGCCCTGCGCCTGACGGAAAAGCAACTCGCCACGCTCGATCAGATGGGTCTCTACCGGATCGGGGATGTGCGTGGCCGGCCGCGCCAGCCCCTGCAGGCGCGGTTTGGCGCCTCCCTGCTCAACCGGATCGACCAGGCCTATGGGCATGTCTCCGAGCGCATGACCCCACGCCTGCCGCCGGCCGAACATTATACAGAGCGGCGCTTTGCCGATCCGATCAGCCGGATGGAGGATGTGCTGGCCACAGCCGCAGAATTGGCTGTTGTGCTCTGCCAGCGCCTCGATGCGGCGGGTCTGGGCGCCCAGAGCTTTCATCTTTTTCTCTACCGTGTCGACCACAGGGTCATGACCTTTTCGGTCAACTCGGGCCGGGTGACGCGAGACCCGAGGCATATTGCAGCCCTGTTCAGCCATCGCGCCGAACGACTGGCCGGGGACTATGACGCCGGTTTCGGCATCGACATGATCCGTCTAGCCGCCAGTTCGCTTGATGCTCTGCTTGCCGTTCAGGCCGGGGCCTTCACCGAGGAAAACGGCACGGCCGATATCGATCAGCTCAATGATCGGATGTCGAGCCGGCTGGGCACGATGGCTGTCCTGCGCATGCAATTGCTCGAAAGCCATCTGCCGGAACGGGCGGCGCGGCTGGTCCCGGTACAGGCGGCGGGCGAGACGGACGGCCCGGAACTGCCCCAACTCACCCGTCCCTTGCGGTTGTTGCCGGAACCGGAGCGGGTCCTGATCAGTGCCGAAGTGCCCGATGGCCTGCCTGCGGCCATGATATGGCGCGGCCAGCGCTACAGGCTGGTGCGCGCTGCCGGTCCGGAACGGCTGGGTGCGGAATGGTGGCGCCGCGGCGAAAGACTGCAATTGGTGCCGCCGCCCGTCCCCCGTCCCCCGGCGCCTGGCGAAAAGCCGGCGCCGCCACCGCATGTTCCCGCCCTGCCGCTGCATGATGCGGATGGGCAGACGCGCGATTATTACCGGGTGGAGGATGAGACGGGACGGCGCTTCTGGCTGTTCCGCCTGGGGCTCTATGGCGGGCCGGAACTGCCGGTCTGGTATTTGCATGGATTGTTCCAATGAGCGCGGTCATCACCCTGCCGCGCAGCAATCGGGGGGCGGGGCGCAAATCCGCTCCGGTGCCCGCTTATGCCGAGTTGATCGCGACCAGCAATTTCTCCTTTCTGCGTGGCGCGTCTCATCCCGAGGAGCTGGTTGCGGCGGCCATGCATATGGGCATGAGCGCCTTTGGCTTTTGCGACCGGAACAGTTTTGCCGGTGCCGTGCGGGGCTATGTGGCGGCCCGGGATTTTGAGGAGCGATCACCCGATTTCCGCTATCTGGTGGGGGTGCGGCTGTGCTTTGCCGATGGCACGCCCGATATCATCGCCTATCCCGGCGATCGGGCTGCTTATGGGCGCCTGTGCAAGCTGCTGACCCTGGGCAATCAGCGCGGCGAAAAAGGCAAGCCCAGGCTGGTCTTCTCGGACCTTTTGGGTGCGGGCGTGCCGGATGATCGGGATGACATGGGGCCTGCCGAGGATTTCTCGCAAGGCCAGCTTTTCATCCTCATGCCCGATGAAGGCGATTGGGCATTGAACGCGGCCGTGCTAGCGCGGTTGACCGGGGTGGCCCCGGACCGGGTCTGGGTGGCGGGCGTGCCGCGTTTCGATGGCGAGGACCGCGCGCGCCTCAATCGCGTCGATGCACTGGCCCGGCGCCATGGCGCTCGCATGATCGCCAGCAATGACGTGCTGTATCACGAGCCCGACCGCCGGATCGTGGCCGATGTGGTGGCCTGCATTCGCGAGCACAAAACGCTGGAAGACGCCGGGTTCCTGCTCTCTGCCAATGCCGAACGGCATCTCAAGAGTCCCAAGGAAATGGCGCGGCTGTTTGCAGAACATCCCGAGGCGATCGCCGAGACCTGCCGGTTGGCGGGGCAAATCGGTTTTGCCCTCAGCCAGCTCGAATATAATTATCCCGAGGAGGTCGTGGGCAATGGTGAAACCGCCCAGCAGACGCTGGAACGTCTGACCTGGGCGGGGGCCGAAAAGCGTTTCCCAGAAGGCCTGCCGCCCGGCACGCGGGAGCAGATCGAGACCGAACTCCGGCTCATCGATGAAAAGCGCTATGCCGCCTATTTCCTGACCGTCTATGACATTGTGCAATTTGCCCGCTACGAAAAGGGCATCCTTTGCCAGGGACGTGGGTCGGCGGCCAATTCCACGGTCTGTTACTGCCTCGAGATTACCGAGGTCGATCCGCGCAAAGCCAATCTGGTCTTTGGCCGCTTCATCTCCACCGAGCGTGACGAACCGCCCGATATCGATGTCGATTTCGAGCACGAGCGGCGCGAGGAGGTGATGCAATATGTCTACCAAAAGTATGGCGGGCGGCGCACGGGCCTCACCGCCAATGTCATCACCTATCGCTCCAAAAGCGCCATTCGTGAGACGGCCAAGGTTTTCGGTGTGTCCGACGACATGATCAACGCCTTCAACCAGCTCCATTGGGGCTGGGGATCGGGGGTCGATCTTAAGAGCGTTGCCGGCCTTGGGCTCAATCCCGATGATCCGGTCCTGGCGCAAATGTTCGAAGTGGTGAAGGTGCTGCGCGGGTTTCCACGCCATCTTTCCCAGCATGTGGGGGGCTTTGTCATCACCCGCGATAGCCTCGAAAGTCTCGTGCCGATCAGCAAATCGGCCATGGACAGCCGCACCATCATCGAATGGAACAAGGACGATATCGATGCGCTCAAGATCTTGAAGGTCGATATCCTGGCCCTGGGCATGCTGACCTGCCTGAGGCGCGCCTTCGACCTGATGGAAACCCAGTACGGTCATAAGGTGGAGCTGGCCGAGCTGCAGAGCGAGGAATTTTTCTATCCGGAGCGGGCCGCACCTGTCTATGACATGACCAACCGCGCTGACACGATTGGGGTCTTCCAGATCGAGAGCCGGGCGCAGATGTCCATGCTGCCGCGCCTCAAGCCCAGGGTCTTCTACGATCTGGTGATCGAGGTGGCGATTGTCCGGCCCGGGCCGATCCAGGGCAATATGGTTCATCCCTATTTGAGACGGCGCCAGGGAATCGACAAGGTCGAGTATCCCAGCAAGGCGCTTGAAGCGGTGCTGCATCGCACGCTGGGTGTGCCGCTGTTCCAGGAACAGGCCATGCAGATCGCCATTGTCGGTGCCGGCTTTTCTCCTGGCAAAGCCGACCAGTTGCGCCGGGCCATGGCGGCCTGGCGACGAACGGGCAAGATCGCCCAGTTCGGGGACGAGTTTATCTCCGGCATGATGGCAAATGGCTATACCGAAGCCTTTGCCAAGCAGAGCTTTGCCCAGATTCAGGGTTTTGCCGAATATGGCTTTCCCGAAAGCCATGCGGCCAGCTTTGCCTTGCTCGTCTACGCCTCCTGCTGGCTCAAGTGTCACTATCCCGATGTCTTTGCCTGCGCCCTGCTCAATTCCCAGCCCATGGGGTTTTACGCACCCAGCCAATTGGTGCGCGATGCGGCCGAGCATGGCGTCGATATCCGTCCTCCCGACATCAATTGCTCAAACTATGACAGCACGCTTGAAGATGGCGCATGGGATGCCAAGGCGCATATCCGGCCTCGGCATGCGGAAATGAAAGACGTTATCTGGACCCAAAAAGCCCTTCGCCTGGGTCTCCGGCAGGTCGATGGCCTGGCGCAAAAGGATGCCGAGCGCATCGTCGCCAGGCGCCAGGATGGCTATCGATCCATCCGGGATCTCTGGCTCAGGACCGGCGTGCCCGTTGCCAGCCTCGAAAAGCTGGCCCGCGCCGACGCTTTTGCCTCATTGGGGCTCAACCGGCGCGAGGCCCTTTGGGCGGTCAAGGGCCTCATTGGCACTTATGGTGCCGAAACCCTGCCGCTTTTCGCCGCCGAACCGCAATTGGAAACCCCTCAGGACGAGCCGGCAGGCCTGCCAATGATGGCGCCGGGCGAGGAGGTGATCCATGACTATTCGACCCTGTCGCTCTCGCTCAAGGGGCATCCTGTGCAGTTTCTGCGGCCCATGTTGATGGCCCGCGGCACCACGCGGGCGGACAATCTCGTCCATGTCGCCAATGACGTCGTGGTGGAGGTGGCCGGGCTGGTCCTGGTGCGGCAGCGGCCGGGCACGGCCAGTGGCGTGATCTTCGTGACGCTCGAAGATGAGACCGGGGTAGCCAATATCGTGGTCTGGCCCAAGCTGTTCGAGGATGACCGGCTGCGCAAGGTGCTGCTCTCAAGCCGCATGCTGGCGGTGCGCGGCAAGGTGCAGTCCGAGCAGGGGGTCATTCATGTCATTGCCCAGGATATGGAAGACCTGACCCCGCAATTGCTCGATCTGTCACATGGCAAGGATTATGGCGAAAAGATCGTGGCCCGGGCCGATGAAGGCAAATCGGGTCCGCCGGGCAGCCAGAGCCGCGACCGGCAGGCCATCCGCGAGGAGGAACTGGCGCGGCGCCGCGCCTATGCCGCCATGCCCAGCGGCCGGAATTTTCACTAATCCAGAGCTGTTCAGGCGAGCAGTGCGTCAATCCGGCTGGCCAGGGCAATGTCCTTTTCGCTCAATCCCCCCGCATCATGGGTCGAGAGGTGGATCGAGACCTTGTTGTAGACATTGGACCATTCGGGGTGGTGTCCGGCCTTCTCGGCAAGCAGGGCCACCCTGGTCATGAAGGCGAAGGCCTCGGAAAAGTCCTTGAACTTGAAATCCCGCCCAATTGCGTCCTGGGCCGGCTCATAGGACCAGTCACCCAATGACGCCAGCGCCGCTTCCCGGGCTGGGGGAGAAAGTTTTTCAACCATGATGGCCTCCAATAGGGCATGCTTGCCCGCGCAACGCATATGAGCACACAATAGCTCCAGCGGCAGGAGTCGCCGCAGCCTGATCAATATTAACCTACCATTCAGCCTGCAGTCCAAATCGCCGCCGCAAACCGGCGCACTGGCAAGGGCTTGTTAAGGCCTCGCCCCCCCAAATGGCGCGACAATAGGGAAATTTCCGTGCTGAATTCAGCCAGAAAGACAATGCCGGCCCTGGACTATGTGTCCATTGTCCGCTCGGTCTATGGAGACCGGGGGGCGATGCTGGCTGGCGCCTTCGCCAGCGGGCTGACCGCCGCGCTGACGGCCTGGCGCTCCCAATCCCTGCCGCTTTATGCCGTGGCACTGGCGATCGTAGTGCTGGGCATTGTGCGCTATCTCAACATGCGGGCCTTCTGGCGTGCTGCTATCGACAATGACGATGTGATGGCCGCGCAGCACTGGGAAGACCGGGCAACGCTGGCAGGTGCGACCCTGGCCCTGGCGCATGGGCTTTGGTGCCTGGCCTCGCTTTGGCTGGTCAGCGATCCCTTTGCCGAACTGGCGAGCATTTCCCTCTCCATCGCCGTGATGGTGGGCATCTGCGCCCGGAATTTCGGACTCGACCGGCTGGTGACCCTGCAATTGCTGGGCGTGATCGTGCCGATGGGGGCCGGCCTCTTGATCCATGGCGATGTCTATCACGCCATCCTTGCCGTGCTGCTGCTGGTCCTGCTCACAAGCTTCCGGAAGCTGGCCGGCGATATTCGCGCCATCCTGCTTTCGGCCGTGCATGGCCGGGTCGAGGCCTCGCGCCTGGCGGCCGAGCTGGATATCGCCATCACCACGCTCGAGCATGGGCTCTGCATGCTCGATGAGAACGGCACGGTGACGGTGGCCAATGAGCGGGCCAGCCGCGTCTTTGCGCTGCTCGGAATTCGCCAGCTTGCCAATCAGCCGTTCGGCACAGTGCTGGCGGCGCTGGGCGCCAGCAACCGGGTTCCGCGCACCGCGGTCGAACAGCTTGGCAGCATGATATCGCGCCGCGCTTCAGGAAAGGTGCTGCTCTCGCTCGATCCGGGTCAGTATTACGAAGTGACCGTCAGTTCGCGCGGCAAGCGCAGCGTGCTTCTGTTCGAGGACATTACCGAACGCGTCCAGGCAGAGGAACGCATCAGCTTCATGGCGCGCCACGATGCGCTGACCAACCTGCCCAATCGTACCCATTTCGGCGAACTGGCGATTGATGATCTGGCAAGCCGGGCCAGGACCGGTCAGCCCAGCGCCCTGATGATTTTCGACATCGACGAGTTCAAGCACGTCAATGACAGCTTCGGCCATGTGGTGGGCGACAATCTGCTGCGCCAGACCGCCAGCCGCCTGCGCGCCGTTTTGCCCCCGGGCACAACGCTGGCCCGGCTGGGTGGAGATGAATTCATCGCCCTTTCGGGCTCCGACACAGACGGGGCGCGGGCCGACGCGGAGAAAGTGCTGGATGCCTTTCACGAACCGTTTGAGCTGGAAGGCCATCATCTGTCGGTGCAGCTCAGTGTTGGCATAGTGTGCAGTGCAGACAGCAGTGGCGAACTCGATGAGCTGATGACCAAGGCCGACCTTGCGCTCTATGCCGCAAAAGGTGAGGGCAAGGGGCGAAGCCAGCTTTTCCATGCGCAGATGGATATCGACTACCATTACCGCCAGCGGCTCAAGGCCGATCTGCGCGATGCGGTGGCGTCGGGCGCGCTGTCTCTTGTGTTCCAGCCCCTGCTCGATATTTCCAGCCATCGGGTGGTGTCCTGCGAGGCGTTGGCGCGCTGGACGCATCCCGAACTGGGCCCGATCGCGCCGGCGACCTTCATCCCGCTGGCCGAGGAAATGGGCATCATTTCCGAGATTACCGCCTTTGTGGTGCGCAGTGCGGTAGCCGAATGCAGGCAATGGGCCGGTGAGGTTGGAGTTGGCGTCAATGTCTCGGGGCGCGACTTCCGCGGGCTGGATCTGCCCAAGCTGGTCGACGAGGCCCTGGCCGAGGCCGGACTATCCGCGCCGCGACTGGAACTGGAAGTGACGGAGACAGCGGTCATCGAGGAAACCGCGCTGGCCCAGAGCGTGTTGCAGAGCCTGTCGTCTCGCGGCGTCTCCATCGCCCTGGACGACTTCGGTACCGGTTACTCGTCGCTGAGTTATCTCAGCGGCCTGCCATTCAACAAGCTTAAGATCGACCGCAGCTTCGTACAGGACATTGCCAGTGATGCGCGGGCGCTAAGCCTTCTGGCCAATGTGGCGCGGCTGGGACGGGATCTGGATCTTACGGTCGTTGCTGAAGGCGTGGAGACCGAGGAGCAGCTTCAGGCCATGCTCATGCATACCGGCATCCAGCAGGTGCAGGGCTATTTCTTCAGCCGGCCCTTGCCCGCACGGGACATCGCAGAACTGATCGGGCGTCTCAACGGACAGGCCAATCCGTTGACCCCGGCAAATCGTAAACATGGTTAACCTCGTTAACGTTTTGATAACCAAATGCTTTTGCCGCCGGTGATGGCTAAGTGGCCGTGCCCTCGTGATTTTTCCGCATGCGGAAATCCCTAACAAAAGGTTAAGCTCTGGCCGTCCATCGAAAATGGTAGCGGTAAATGAGTGCGGCAATGGATAGGGCAGCGGGCGCAACCTCGCAATTTGCCACAAGCCTGATCGACCTGCTGGATCGCGTGCATTATCGCCGCGTGTCGGTCGAAGAGCAGTTCGATCCGGTCTACAAGCTGCGCTACGAAGCCTATCGTCGAGAGGACTTCATTCCGATCAATTCCCAACAGATCACCCGGGACAAGTTCGACGATGCGCCGAACTGCCATTGTTTCGGTGTCTATATCGATGATCGCCTGGTCAGTTCGATCCGCTTGCACGCAGTGACGGGCGACGAGCCAACTTCGCCCAGCCGGCTGATCTGGCCCGATGTGCTGGGCGGCCTGCTTGCAGAGGGTGGCGCCTATATCGATCCCAGCCGTTTTACCGCTGATCACGACGCGTCACTGGAATTTCCCGCCCTGCCGTACCTCACCCTCAGGGTTGCGGTGATGGCCTGTGAGTATTTCCAAACCACGCATTGCATTTCATCGGTGCGGCCTGAGCACGGTCCGTTTTACCGGCGGGTGTTCGGGCTCGAGCAGATGGCCGGGATCGGGCATTGGGGCGAGTTGACCTTCCCGGTCTGCCTGTTCGGCGCCCGGGTCGAGGTGATCTACAACAAGGTGATGTCCCGCTTTCCCTTCTTCATGTCCACCCATGAGGAGCGGGCGGCGCTGTTCGCGCCGAATGTGGAGCGTGTGCCGGCCATTGCGCCCACCGCGCGCATGGCCCATCGCCTGCGGTTGCTGGACGCTGCTCAAAGTTAGTGCGGGCATTCTGGAAGAGGTGGTGCCGCAGAAGGGACTCGAACCCCCGACCCCATCATTACGAATGACGTGCTCTACCAACTGAGCTACTGCGGCGTTCCGCCGGGGCGTGCCCCGGGTGGATGGCGGGTCTTTTACTGGGCGTTTTCGGCCGGCGCAAGGGGCAAGGATGGCTCATTGGACAGCAGGGCCGGTGTCGTTCCTGCGGCCGGCGAGGGGGTGGCCTGGGGACGCGCGGTGGTGGCGACCGGAACCTTCCATTCAAAGGCATCAAGCCGCCCGGTCACCGGGGAAACCGGCTCCCATTCGTCGCTGACAATGCCATCGGCGGTCCAGGCCGGATCGCGCGGCGCGCGAACGGCGCGAGCCAGCCATTCGCGAGCCTTGCCCTGATCGCCGTTCTGACCCTCCTCGATCTCGGCCATCAGGCTGGCCACACCCTGCGTCACGTCGGTCGCAATGAACGGCGCCAAGGCATCGCGGGCGCGAGGCCAGTCATAGGCATCAATGGCAGCGCGGGCCATGGCCATGCCAGCAGCACGGTGCGGTGGCGGCATCTCGATGATTTCGCCAATGCGCTTAAGCCTGTCCACCGCCGAGGCACCTGGCTGGGAATGGGCGTAAAGCGCGGCGACATCGGGATGGCCGGTGGCGCGCCAGATCCGGCGCAGCAGGCTTTGGGCACGGCGGGCTTCGTTGCGATTGGAATAGATGCGCGCCGCAATCAGTGCAGCCGGCACGAAATCGGGCAGCAACTTGAGCGCGGTCAGGGCATGCTCGAGCGCGCTGTTGGGTTGGCTGATTTCGCTTTCCCGGGCGCGCGCGGTCTCGATAACGGCCTGGCGGCGGCGCTTCCGGGCTTTTTCCTCGCGGGTCGAGGCGGGCTCGGCATTGACCATGCCGACGGCCTCCGCCCATTGGCCGCGCTTGGCCAGATCGTCGAATACCGCCTGGCTGGCCCAATTGGTTTCCGGCGAAAGCGTCAGGGTCTTGCGAGCAAAGGTCAATGCGGCGTCAGGACGGTTCTGTGCGCGCGCCTGATCATAAAGGCCGGTGAGGGCGGCGACGGCGGTTTTCTCGCTGGCAATCAGAGCGCGATAATGCTCGCGGGCCGCCGGCATGTCGCCCAGAGCTAGATCGGCGCGGGCTTCAAGCAGCTTGGCCGCCCCATTGTCGGGCAGGCGCGCCTGCGCCTCGCGCGCCATGATGCGGGCGCGGGCCGGATCGCCGGCCTGTAACGCAATGACAGCGTCAGAGAGCGCTTCCACGCCCTGTTCCCGGCGACGCGCCGCGCGTCGCCTGGCCATGGCCCTGGGTGCGCCGATCAGACGGCGGGCAATGGCCCAGACTGCGATGATCAGGGCCGCTGCAACCAGCAAGATGACCACGGCTGTTCCGAGGCGCGGCTGCATGCGATAGCCCGCCAGCTCCAGCGTGAGCGTGCCGGGCAGGGCAATAATCCAGGCCGCGATACCGGCTACAACCAGACTGCCGATGATCCAGGAGGCGAGACGAATCATGCGCCGGTCTCCCCGGTCAGGGCCGTCTCGCGCAACTGGGCAAGAAATTCTTCGGCCGCCGCGAGCCGGGCAATGTCCTCGACCAGCCCGCCGGCAGCGTCGTGCATGGGCCGGGGCAGGGCATTCAACTCAGCCTGCGCGGCCGAGAAGTCGCGGGCTGCCACTGCCGCCTCGAGACGGGCGATGATCGCGTCCGGGCTGTCGCCTTCGACAGCACCGGTGGGACGCATGGCGACCAGGCCGCGGAACCAGTCCAGGCCCGCATCCTGCCAGCTGGCCTCTGTGTCGGCCGGCCGGCCAGCCAGCATGTCGGGCAGCACTGCGTCGAGCCGGTTGGCGATGAGATTGGGTTGGGGCAGGCCGCTCGCAGCGGCGCCGGCCACAGCTTCAGGCACGAGATAATCGGGTCGCGCCTGGCGGAGCGCGGCCAGTTCGGTCTCATAGGGGCGCCCAGCGTCAAAGGCACTTTCGAGTGAAGAGAAGATCAGCGGCAGGCGAGCGGCGTTAAGGCCATCACCGGCCGTTTCGGATGTCATCTCAGTCAGCGCGGCGATGTCCTCTCGCGCCTGTGCCAGTTGCACACTGGTCTCGGCGGCACTGGTGCGCAGAGCGGCCAGTTCCGCTTCAATGGCCGTGAGACTTTCCGGGGACGCAGATTCCGGGCTCGAGCGCGACGCCAGCTCGTCCAGGCGGGTCGAGAGAGCGGCCAGATCTTCGGCGCTGGCAAGACCGCTCAGGTCCAGAGTGTTGCCCGATTGTTCGGCCTGGCTGGTTTCGAGCGCGCCGACCCGTTGGGTGAGGGTCGAAAGCTCGTCCTGAACCGTGCTGGCGACCGTTTCGAGTTCGGGTATGGCGGTAGCGAATTGTGCCAGCCGCGGATCGGCCGGTGGAGGGGTCTGTTCCGGCGCCGGCCAGAGACCATACCAGGCCAGCCCATAGGCCGCGCCAAGGCCTAGCGCTCCGCCGACCAGACCGGCGATCCAAACGCTGCCGCTGCCGCTGCCGCTGCCGCTGCCGCCCGGTGCCGGGGCCGCCGGCTTGCTTGCTGTAGCGCTGGCCGGCTTTCCGGACGTGGCGCTGCTCCCGGACGTAGCAGATTTGGTCGAATCAGCCGGTTTGCTTCCGGCAGCAGACTTGGCGGTGCCTTCCAGCACAGGTGGCTTGACCGGGCCGGGCTTGACCGGGCCGGGCTTGACCGGACCGGACTTGGCGGCGGCCGGTTCGCCAGCCTTGGGGTCGGTGTCTGGCGTGTGCTTGCCGGTGGTATCAGCCATGGCCCATCCTCTCATTCGCTCCGATCATGACCCAGTTTGCTCGCGGGCAAAAGCCAGTGCGATGCTCATCATTGCCTCTTCGCTGGGATGATCGGCCAAAAGTACACGGCTGAAATGCTTCTCGATCAGCGGCGTTGCGACATTTTCCGAAAGGCAGATGACAGGCAGTTGGCGGCGCACGGCCTCGGCAGTGACCGGGGCAGCCAGCGTACAGAAGATTTCGGCAGTGCGGCGCGAATAGAACAAGACTGCATCGAAGCTGCCGGCGGTCAATTGCCCGGCTATCTGTGGCGGCAGGGAGGTTTCGGCCACCATTTCATAGACAGGAACCGTCACCACCATGAGCCCATGCGGAGCAAGGGCATGCGCCAGATCGCCGCTTAAGTGTTTTCCGGCTGGATAGAATACGGGTCCGTCCAGCCGGGCCAGGGCGATGGTGGTAGCCAGCGACTCCAGCGTGCCATCGGCCGCGCTAACCTGGCTGAAGCCGAGCTGGCGTGCCTCATGGGCCGTACGGTCACCCACGGCGAAAACCGGCTTGTCCTGGAGCCCGGCGGTGGCACCCAGATCACTCAAGGCACGCAAGGCATTGGAGCTGGTCAGCGCAATGGCCGCAAAGCCCTCGGGCGGCGGCAAATGGGCGGGCAGGGTCTGGCGCGTCATCAGGGGAGCGATCTCGGCGGCGATGTCGAGCGCCGCCAACCGTTCGCATGTGGCCTGGGCGTCGGGCTCGGGCCGGGTGACGAGCATGCGCATCAGTCTGCCCATTGCGCCAGCCAATCGGGTCCGGCCTGATTGAGCAGGTCGCGACCCACTATTTTACCCAGGGCGATCGGATCGTCACCTTCGGCCACGGCGCGGAAACTGGTCTGGCCGTCCAGACTGAGGATTTCGCCCTTAAGGGTGAGCTGCCCGTCTTCATTCAAGGTCAGGGCGCCAACCGGGGTGCGGCAGGACCCATCGAGTACGGCAAGCATGCTGCGCTCGGCGGAGATGGCGGCGTGGGTCGGTGCGTGGTCGAGTGGTGCGATGAGCTCGCGCAGGCGATCATCATCTTTCCGGATGGCCAGGCCTATGGCGCCCTGGGCGGGGGCCGGCATGAAGTGTTCGGGATCGAGAATGGCGGTGGCGCGGTGGCCCTCGTCCAGCCGGTTGAGGCCGGCCATGGCCAACAGGGTGGCGTCGGCGACGCCGTCGAGCAGCTTTTGCAGGCGGGTGTGCACATTGCCGCGGAACGGCACGATCCTGAGATCGGGCCTGAGACGCAGGGCCTGGGCGGCGCGGCGGATGGAGGAGGTGCCGAAACGCGCCCCTTCGGGCAAATTGTCGATGCCTTTTACCGTTACCGAGAGAAAGGCGTCGCGCACATCCTCGCGCTCCAGGAAGGCGACCAATTCGATGCTGGCCGGCAAGCCCGTTGCAACGTCTTTGCTCGAATGCACGCCAATGTCGATGCGGCCCGCGAGCAGAGCCTCGTCGATTTCCTTGGTAAAGACGCCTTTGCCGCCAATCTCGGACAGCGTGGTGTTGTCCTTCTGACTGCGATCGCCGCCGGTCGAAAACACCTCGATCTCGATTTGCTCCTTGGCCACGCCATGGGCCTCTGAAAGCAGATCGCGCACCAGATTGGCCTGGGCCAGCGCCAATGGGCTGCCGCGCGTTCCGATCCGGGCGAAGTGGGGGGGCGATTGCATAATCGGGCAGTCCTAGTGTACGCGATAGGCTCGGATTTGGAGTAGACCAGTTCGCCGTGACCGGGCAAGCACAAGCCATCATTCTGGGTATCGAGACCAGCTGCGACGAAACCGCCGCGGCGGTAGTCGTACGAGATCAATCGGGCCGGGGCACTATTCGTTCCAATGTGGTGCGCTCCCAGCTTGATGAACATGCCGCATTTGGTGGCGTGGTGCCCGAGCTGGCGGCGCGCGCGCATGTTGAATGGCTCGACCATATCATCGCGCAGGCAGCCGAGGAGGCGGGCATCGCCCTCAAAGATGTCGACGCCATAGCGGCAACGGCCGGGCCGGGGCTGATCGGTGGCGTGCTGGTGGGGCTGACCACCGGTAAAGCGCTGGCGGCCTCGCTGGGCAAGCCGCTGATCGCGGTCAACCATCTCGAAGGCCATGCTCTGACGGCGCGGCTGACCGACGGGGTACAATTTCCCTATCTGATGCTCTTGGTGTCCGGTGGGCACAGCCAGTTTGTTCTGGTGCGCGGCGTGGGCGATTATGAGCGCTGGGGCGGCACGATCGACGATGCCCTGGGCGAAGCGTTCGACAAGGTCGCCAAGCTGTTGAGTCTCGGGCATCCAGGCGGACCTGCGGTGGAACAGATCGCGGCCAGTGGCGATCCGGCCCGGTTCAAGTTTCCGCGCCCCCTGCTGCGCGAGCAGCGCCTCGATTTCTCCTTCTCCGGCCTTAAAACAGCGGTGCGATTGCAGGCCGAGGCCCTGGCGCCTCTGAGCGAGCAGGATGTGGCCGATATCGCCGCGGGCTTTCAGGCATCGGTCACCGAGATCATCGCCGTGCGCGCCCAACAGGCGCTGGAGCGGTTCAGTGCCGAGTTGCCTCAGGCAGAGCCGCAATTGGTGGTGGCCGGTGGCGTGGCGGCCAATCGGGCCATTGCGAGAGCGCTTGAGCGCGTCACTCAGGAAATGGGAGCGCGCCTGGTGGTGCCGCCGATTGCGCTGTGCACCGACAATGGTGCCATGGTGGCCTGGGCTGGCGCGGAGCGCTTCGCGCTGGGGGCAGTCGACGGGCTCGAGGTCGAGGCGCGGCCGCGTTGGCCACTCGATACGCCAGGCATGAAGGTTGGTGACCATGCAGCTTGAAAGCGTCGCCGTCATCGGGGGTGGGGCCTGGGGCACTGCACTGGCGCAGGCCGCGGTCATGGCCGGGCGAGGCACCCGTCTGGTGGTCAGGACGGCCGAGCAGGCAGAGGCGATCAATCGCGATCACGTCAATGTGCGGGTTTTGCCGGGCCAGAGCCTGCTGCCGGGCCTGATGGCAACCGATCGGCTGGAGCCGGCCGATCGGTTGCCATCAGGCCCG
>Ga0208794_1000405_pt1 | contig 29383 bp, 47 predicted proteins | sample 32_taG_FD_184106 | JGI IMG/M metagenome (GOLD analysis project Ga0208794, IMG submission 184106) | Marine viral communities from the Gulf of Mexico - 32_GoM_OMZ_CsCl metaG (SPAdes) (version 2) | ecosystem: Environmental > Aquatic > Marine > Oceanic | place: Atlantic Ocean: Gulf of Mexico... | reverse complement strand
TGGTTGAATTGGTTATGGTTGAATTAGTATTTGTTGAATTGGTTAAAGTAGAGTTTGTAATTTGACCAAATGCCAGTGGGATCTCGGCACTCACTGCGATTGGGATGCCAATCATGAGCAAGCCTGCTACTGCTATTCCGATTAGTGCATAGTCTGATCTGTTCATATCTAATATCCGTAGTCTTTTCTAGTTGCACTCATGTAACTCCAGAGTAGAATTGCCCCAATCATGAAAAGTGGAAGACTGAGAAATGTAGCATATACATTGTCTCTAACCGATAAAGCCTCAGAAGGTGCAGACACCCACAAATCTTGATTGTAGTACAAGTCCCAAACTGCTGGCATAAATGCAACCATCGCAATTCCTACTGCAAAAATACTTACAATTGCCCTCAGAATTGTGTTTGTTGCCACTTGTTAATCACCAAGTATCTACAGATTAAACGACTATTTGAAATTAAAGTAACATAAAGAAAGGAAAGGTGTTTTATGTCGCTTCCACGACAACACATTTTGAGAGTGTGTTACTCTGATTAACCAGCTCTGCTGAAACCACCGAAGATGGCAAACAATGCAAAGAACATTGAAATTGGCAAGATGGATATAACCGTCCATGCTACCTGTTTTGCTCTTGTACATGCAGTGTTACCGTCTGCGTTTGTGGTTGCGTCAGGACATTCAATGGCACCTTCTACTTCTGAGTAGATGAGGATACCAATGATTAAACCGACTGCAACGCCGATAAATCCCATAATATAGGACAAATCAATCATTCTATTTACAACGACATTCATTTCTTATATAAAAGAAAAATACTGTTGTAACTGTAATTTTTTATACTTTTTTCTTTAGGTAACAATGAAAACAGTACACTGTTTCATACTTGTATTTCAGTTGACATTTGCATTTTTTACATTTCTTTTTCATCATTGCTAACTGCTCAGTATGTGTCCTCTTCCGCTTAACCAGTAGAATATTGTGAGTGTTGTAAGTACAACGATTATTGCTCTGAAGATTAACTTGAATGCGTCCCATACTGGGTTTACCACTGGCACTATCTGGTTATGTGTTTCAGACTGTGGGTCTTGGTCTATCTCACATGATATTACAACTTTGTCTGCAAGATTGAGTATGTATCCACCAGTCGCCAAGTCTATCATTGTATCAATAGAGTCTGCACTTCGCTCCAATGTCTGAGTTATAGGGTCAAATATTGTACCACCTGATTCTGGGTTTGTTACGTTGCCCAACAACTGGGTTGTAGTGGTTCCGTCTCCATCAGGCGATAAATTGACAATATCGTCTTCTGTGAAGGTATGTGGCAGGCATGAACCGCCACCGCCTAATGCTGTTGCATACGGTGATCCGTCCATAGTGGTCATGTATAATGCACCATTGATGCATATTGCTAGAATTATCAAATGCGGAATCATGCTAATGTCCTCATCATATATGCAAAGAAGAACACCACATGCACTATCAACAACGCCACATGTAACCAGATCCAAGTTGTGTACTCATATCCTTCATTTAGTGAAAATAACACAGTTTCATCAGTCTCAATGGTTGTAGTTGCGTTTGTGGTCATAACATTGGTAAACACCACATCATCGTTCATTGGAGCCAGCATAAGAAACACTGTAGCGGTAATTCCAAGAATCAGTATAACTGGATTTGATCTAAAGAATAATGCACCATATGCAAGTCCACCTAACAATAGGAAAAAGATGATATACATTACGTTGTTTCTATTCGCTTCGAGTATTTGAAATTAAAATATCATTGTGGTGGTGGAGTGTAATGAGAGTCATAATCGGAATTTGTCGGCTTGTCATCGGGTTCGCCCATTTCCTGTTTTATCATGTTTGCAAGTTCCATAACAGATTTTTCACGATTTTTCTTGTTGTCCTTTGAAGACTTGCTTGTACGTTTTATTGACTTGCTGACATCTTTGAAGACATCTTCCCATACATCATCAGGTACTCCTACACCCCTATCCATTTCGTTAAGGTGTCGCCATATGTCGTTATGACTGCCTGACAAAAAATTCTTACCAAGTTTGACTGTAAGGAAAAATTCCAAAGTTGTCCTGATCCTAAGTTTTCTGTCCTTGTGGAGACTCATTAGATGGTCTCTTATCGCCTCTTTTGTCTTCAAGTCCATATGCTTGCCTCTCTTAGGTATGTCCAGACACTTTCCACATTCGTCCTTGTCATACACGATAAAGTGCAAATCTGCAATTTCAGCCACTAGGGCAATCCTAAACGGCTCATTCATCCTATACTTGATGACTTTTTTCTCAAAAGAACTAATCGGCACCATAAAGTATCCTCGTAGTGTCATGTTGTTATACTGCCGTGCAAACTGCCTTACGACATTCATCTTGTCTTTATACATCTCATTGAAGTTACCCAACTCTTCTACTGACACGGATGTCAGAAACGTAAAGTGCTGGTTTCTAAAAAATTTCTTAGTTGCACGGCTATAGTGAAAATTGATAATCACAATAACTCTGCTTTTCAACTGATGTCTTACTGTGGTAAGTGCGTTAGCTAGTTTGGCTACTTCTGCTTTTGGTGCGTCTTCCATGGTGTATGAGGCATCATCAAAGACAAGAATATGAGGAAATCCTACCTTCATCTCCTTGATATGTTTGTCAATATTGAGCATATCGTGCCCGTTTAACCTCTTTACAATGTAATTTTCACCCATGACATGTGCCTGATGTATGATTTTGTTGGTAAGTGTAGTTTTTCCAGTTCCTGACATACCAATCATGGTCACACCTGTGTACTTGGAACGCTTGTTATGCTCTATGATCCTTCGTATGACTGAGTTAGGATGCCACCTGATAGGTACTGGTATTCTTTTTCCATTGTAATTGTAAGTTGTAACTTTATCCCTGTATGCTCCACCCCCTGACTCACTTGATAACTGTACACCTTCTGACTGGTCAAACTCCTTATTGTCGTACTCGTATGTCTCTGCTGGTATGATATTTTTAGAGTCTACATCACCATCAAACTCAAACTCAGACATTACATACTCACCCTGTCAAAGTTGTCATGAATCCATCTGGAGATAGAGTCCTCAATGTTAGACATTGACTTGTCGCACCATAACCACTTGGCTCTGTGTGAAGAAAGATCGTCGTCAATATTGGTGATCTTAGGTAAATCGGGCAGTGTTGGTCTACTTGGTGGTGGGAGCACATTTGACATTGCCCTTAACATGAGCATCACAGCATCGTAATCCCCACGTTGCAAACAAAAAATTGTTCCTTGTCGGTACTGGTTCCAAGGTTGAGCCAGTATCTCAATGAGCGTCACATATTGATAGATTGGTTATTACTATTTTAAATTATATTTACACTCTAGAAATCATTAAAAATAATAAATTTTTTTTAATTCTTATCGTGTACGTGCATGCGAGTCGTGAGAAAATTTGAAAACTTGTAATGTTTTTTGACTGTTTTTTTCAAAGCTTTTTTGATGATCTTGGGACTTTGTCAAAAATATCCATGGGTAAAAAGTTCAATAGCTGGCAGTATTATTGCAGACTTTGTAATTGTCCAATGATGTGTTTGTAATCCATAGTAAAACATGGGTGATTTGGGCTATTCGTGTAAAATCAAATAATAGGAACAAAGCGAATGAAACCAAAGTCTAGAAAGACTCCCGATTTTTATTTACGCATAATCAAAATTTTTGAGGGAAATCTCACGCCCCTTATAGAGGCTGGGAATCGGCTTTTTTCACATATCGATACATTTGATCTGATGGGCAAAGATTGTAGATATTGAGTTCTAACATCCAAACACATGACTTGCAAGTCCTACCGAACTTGTTTCTAATTGCCCTCATGCGTTTGACATGAGTGTCACAGATACGACACCTAACCATTTTGATAATGTATCAAATAATGCGGGTTGAGTTCCAAATAGAGAATACAATCCTGACAGATAGTGTCTTTGACTGCCCTGCTCTGCATTCTAAATGACTTCATTCGACTTGTACAAATTCTACATCTCATACCTTCAATTCGATGGTTTTGTCCACTTTGTCAAGTCTACCCTCTTGGTTGCACAGATCAAGATATGGGCAGTATATCTTGCCCTCTCGGTTCTTTCCATTGCATAAAAAGCATGGATTTGGGTCTGGTTTTCCCTGTAGTTCTGACAGGTTCTCAATTAGGAATCTCTTTGTGTCATTAATGGAATCAAGTTCAAAAGCCATAGGTTTCTCAGTAAGGTCGTGAGCCTTGTCCAGATACAGCAGGCATCCCCACTTTGCATCTATTCCATATGCCTTTTCAAGTAATACACGGTAAATTGACAATTGTTTCACATATGATTCATCTGGGGTTCTTTTCTCATACCCCTTGTTATTCCAAGTCTTCTTATCTGCTATAACATACTCATCACCTACTCTCATTAGGTCATCAAGGCTTCCTGTAATGATGTTAGCAGTGTCCTTCCAATGCATATTTGCCACTTCCTGTGGGGTGTATGCCTTGTCTTCTATGATGTCATAACACATTGTAACCTCATGAAAGTGGGATAATTGTGAGTGCTCATGGACTATCAGTCCGTGGTATAGTATTGATTTGACATTTCTTTCTATTGGTTTTTTAATGCGTTTTTGATACCAAGTCTTTCTCAAACATGGTGAGACAAAGTCTGATACATGTAAGGTATTGATTCTAGAGCCAGTTGACTGGTTGAGCAACCTGTCTTGGGCTTCATGAAAGGCATCAACCACTGATTTCTCTATCGCTTCCTTCATCGTCTTTCCTGTTGTCCTCTGACATCATTGCGAAGAATCGTCTAAGACACATGGAAGTTGTTGGTAAAAAGTAGTATAAAAAATTAAAATTACATTAACCTTTAGTTCCGTTGTTCCATTTCTTTGCATAGAACACGATATTGACAACAAGTATGCCAATTGATACAATGAATGTACCTAACTCAATTGTCAATGTAGAATCTTCCTACCTGATTCCATCTTTGGTGAGTACTTTACACCACTACACCTGTTGCATAATTGCTCTGTAGTCTTGGCTTTCTTGGCAGACAAATACACCTCACATTGTTTGCATTTTACTGGTTTTCTCATCGTCTTGAAACCTTCTCATTCTTACATTTATGTTCAGGATCAGAGACAAAACACCCAAAGTAATTGTGACATGATTCCTTGCCACACTGCATACATATTCCAATACCATATGGACTGCCATACCCTTGTTTACAGTTGCATATTTCCATGGAATGGTATGGGTTTTTGGGGTATAAAAAATTAAACTTACAATTCAATTGCACAATCTCTACATTTGAGATTTCCAAAGTGATTGTCTGCACCACATTTAGGACAGATTAGTCTTTTGGTCAACCTGATATAATGTGTAAAAAGTAGTATAAATAATTAAATTAACACCCTAGTCCATGACGGACTAGGGGAAATCGTTGACTCGTTCACATGAACCTTGCTACTGCCAACGCACCATGAAGAATCTCTGACTCATTTAGCGTTTAATAGTTGTCTATTTAAAATTAAAGTATCTTAAACACCGTAGTCAGCATGACAACTATTGCACCAGCAAATAGAAATCCAGCACCGAGAATTAACTTAATCATTTACTCACCACCTTCATCATTCAACTCTTCAACATCAATGAACTCTGGATAGTCATCTAGAATGTGAACCTTGACGGCACAGTCAACACACCTATGTTTCTTGTGTCTTTGAGATACTATCCATGTGGACTTTAGACTCTTTTCACAGTTTACACATGTCAGTTCCCTATTCTTGTTATAATAGACTAGTTTCCTACGGGTGATCTTTAGACCTGATTTTCTCATGACTTCAACCCGTTCAAATATGACAATGCATGATTGGCAGAGCAAAATGAAAATTCATCTGTCTCTCTCATTGGCGGTCTGCAAAACTGGCAGACCCCAGCACTCATTATTGATTTGGTTGAAACTCTGGAATAGTAAGTAAGTAACGTCTTGGAATCTTCCCAACCCATCGATGCCACTAAATCGGCATTGTAGTTGGTACGTCTCATCCACATGTGAGCCGAGGAATGTCTGATTGTATACAGTGGTCTGTTTTTGTACAGCCACCCCTCTTCACCACGTTTGTACTCTATATCTGATTGTATCTTTCCTATCTCAGTATAGAACAATCTTAACAGGTCTGCATATTTTTTCTCGGCTTCACTCTTGGGTTCTGAAACAATCATCTGATTTGGTTTTAGATCAAATGTCATCTCCAGTACCTTGGGGTTGAGGATCAACTTGTCATACCTTGTCCCCTGCTTCGTTTCGACTACTGTTAATTGAGCATATTCCATGACCTTGCCACCCTCTTCCATGAACTGCATCTCAAGTCGTGGCATTGGTTTGAAGAGGGTTATTGGTCTGACAAATGTCTCATGATGTATTCCAAAGAGGTTTCTGTACTCATTACCCCCCTCTTTTTCCATAAAATCCAGTCCTTTGTCAAACTCTTTATCTGACAATCTTACATGTGCATAGTCTCCACCTACAGAATCATCTGCATAAAACACCTTGTTTGATTTGGTCACAGTATGACCTAAAAACCCAAGAAATTTTCTAATTGCCTTGTCATGATTGATTAGGATCTTATCAGGGTTCTTTGATTTCCAAATATCTACAAATCTAGAATAGACTTTCTCAGCTTTTCCAAATGACTCCCTGAGTTCATCAGGATGTGTGTTGGTCTCCTTGAATATGTGAAAAAGTGGAGCCACTGATTTTGAGACATTGTTATTGTTGATTTTTAATTTCTCAATGTACTCCTGTATTACTGGAATACCACGAAAATGTGTGTGCGATGCAAAATACCAAGGTACGCCTTCAGGTAAATTGGCTGTCTTGATTGCACCGTTATCCTTTAACATTTTTCGATACTTGCACACTGTTGGTTTTGAAATATTGAGTTCCTCTGACAGTTCATCAAGTGTTCTTGGTCTGAAATTTTCCAGTCTTACGATTTCCCTCATTATATGCATACGCTGTCGGGTCTTCACAATTTTATACTAAAAATACAACTATAAGAAATTATATTAACGTCATTTTCTGTACCTTGAGGCATAATCTATGAGTTTTTCCCTGTTTGCTAGATAATACCTTCTCTGATACTCTGAGATTTTTTCAGAATTTTCATTGTTGTAGGTTTTTTGTTTTGAGAGTAATCTGTTTCTGTTCTTTTTGTAATACTCTTTGGATTTCTTCAATATGTAATCTCTGTATCCTGACTTTGGATCATGATACCGTTTGCGTTGGTATTCTGATCTTTTCTTCCTGTCCAATAAAAAACATTAAAAAATCAACTATTTGAAATTAAATTAATATGTAAAGAACTTGTTCTTGGTGGTCTTTTTGAGTGAATCGTGATATTTTAGCAGTTCTTTGTTACCTTCAATTCCTTTCTTAAACTTGTAACTCTTGCCTTTGACATTGACTGCACCGTACTCAAAGTTTGCTTTCTTTGCAAAGTCTGAACTGTAGTTGAGTGAAATCCACTCACGGTTGCCCTTCTTTACGGCTTCAATTGCCTTGGCTTTTGTTGGATATACCTTGTTGTACCTCATAGCCTGTCGTTGCCCGTACTTGTTGCTAACAACATATGGTCTCCAAGTCATATCTAATACCCATATGCCTTCCAGTCGATTAGACCTTTGGCTTTTTTCTTTTTCTTTTTCTTTGATGGTTCTTGCATTCCCAGCATCACGTTTGATACAAGTCCCAGTGCTCCCAGAGCAACGGCACCTGTAACTGCTGTACCTACAATACCATCGACTGAATCCAAGCCTGTCATGGTTATTCTAAGGGTAAATTACTATTTGAAATTTTAACACTTACTACTGTTCACCCATATCGGGTTGAGAATCTCTCCAGTTACGTGGAACTGGTTTCATGTTTGGTGCACACCCACAGAATCCACAAATCTCATCTTCACCACCAACATTTACAATGTGACATGGGCAAGCACATTTTGATTCAGTTCTTATTTTGAACATAGAGTTGGCTTCTTCTTGTATTCGATTAGCCCAATCTCTACTTTGATCAGCCCATTCCATAATATCACCTATTTTTGTAAATGCTCTTTCCAGTCTTGGTGTATTTTGAAACTATGTTCTTCTTTGACATTGTTTCAACGTCTTTCAGGTAACCATCTACCATCTCTTTACCGACAACCACACCTTTGATACTGCCTGCACCAAGACCTGTCTTTAGTTTCTTGGTTGCCTGTTCAGTGTCCAACATGTGTTTTTTAAAATGATTATAATCTACCTTCTTCATGACTTGTCACTCCAGAACTTCTTTGACACTGTCTTTTCTTTAGGATCTAAATAATTCACATCAAAATCATACTTTGGATATTTACCTTGTATAGTGGAAATTTTTGAGTCTTTACCCTTTGCGATTTTCTTCTTCAGAGATTCCTTACCAGATGGGTAGACCATGGTTACTCTATAAACATCTAGTATTTGAAATTAAAAACACTACTCTTCTTGTTCTTTGTTTCGTTTATACCAAATCCCAATGCACCAATTCCAACACCTATCCCAGTGTATTTTTTGGCGTTCTTGTTTGTGTATCCTGTGTAAATGGTAGTACCCAAATCATCTCCAATTTTGTCTAACGCCTTACGTGTATTCAATGTCTTTTCTTGTGGGGTAGGTATTCGTATCAAATCGACATTATTATTTGGATTGAGTCCTGTTTCATCGTAAAATTTTTTCATCTCTTTTGAGACTTTGGACTGTATTTTTGGGTCTACATTTAGTTTGTTCATCTCAGCTTTTTGTACCAATTTCTCTGCATTGTTGATTTCCTTTGATGTGAAAACTTTGCTTACAATCTTACCACCTTTGGGTATTTTGCCTGTACCAAACAGACCAAATGCCAACGCCCCCTCACCTATCACATTACCTGTAAATTTGTCAGGCTCTTTTGATATTTCCTTGGCAGACCGTGTCATTGCATCATATCCATAATCCAAGTCTTGTTGATACTGTTTGGGGTCTTGGATCATTGTTGACATATCCTTGAAGGGTGACGTTATTGCATTATCAAGAATTGTGGGTTTTGATGAAAGTCCAATTTGGTTAACTGCACCTTGTGCAACATCATTAAGTGAAAAGTTCGGATCAATCAAACTGCCCTGTTTGTCATATGCTTCTGCTCTATCTGCTGGTGACATTGCACCACTTGTTACAGGAGCAATTTCCCTTGATCCTGTATCCATTGCTGGTTCCATCTTAATACCAGCAGAAAATATCTTACCTGTTTGGGATGCAAGGTCAATCTTGTCCATATTATTTTGATACTTTTGAACTTGGTTTGTCAGTTTGTTTCTCTCTGACTCTAATGACTGCTCTTTGGATAACAGTGTCTGGTAAGCCTGATTTGATACCATCTTGACTTGTATGTTTGTCCTTGGATTAACCTTCATACTTTCAATACTTTTGAGTTCGTCTTTTCTTGCCTGTATGTCAAGAATCTGTGTGTCAATCTCATCAAGTCTTTTCATGGCATCGTCCAACTTTTTCTCATTGAGTAATTTTTGAGATAGTTGTGAATCCGAAAGATTTTCGTTTGTTGCACGTTTAGCCCAAGGTTTCCTAGAATATTTTTTCCACTCGTTAGAGTATGTTTGTTGAGAATCTCTTATTGCTTTTGAAAGAGCCTTTGACTGTGCTTCCTTTGTCTGAAACCCACCAAAGTCTGCTGACATGGTTGTATTATGACTGTTTGGTATTTGAAATTTAAATTACGGTCTTCTCTTTTGGCTTTCTGGTCTTTAGATAAACAGTATACAGCCCTACACTGCCAAGTATACCCCATGCTATATGCACAAGAAACTCAAATTCTGCTCCCATTCCACACATGATTAATACCCGTAAATTCTGGAATACTCTTTGTAATATTCCTCAAGTGCTTTAGGATCTCTTACCTTAATGTTTCCGAATATGTCCTGTGGTGTCTTGTTTGTCTTCCATCCAAACCCTGCCTGTACGTCTGGTGCAGTGCTTGGTCTGTTTCTTGGGTCAAAATCTACGTTTCTTGGTTTGATGTACTTTCTATCATTTTTCTGCTTGTCAATTATTCTCTGATATTCTGTCTGAGTCAATATGTTATTTGGCTGTATTTGTGATCTGGTTGGAACCTTCTTTGGCTGATTCATGACATTTTGTCTGAAGAAATCTGTGTTCTTGAATGCCTGTACCTTGTTGTTTAGCAATACCTTTGGGTCATTTGAAAAGGCAGTCTTTTGAATCTCCATGTTTAGTTGCTGTCTCTGTAACTCTCTTGTTGCAAATCCAGAGTTTGCCCTGTTTCTGACATCTCTGACCCATTGCTTGTTCTTGTACTTGTTCCAAGCTGTTGGGTTGTTCTGCATGCTTTTTCGTATTGCGTTATCGAGTGCCTTTGTCAACAATAGCTACAGGTTATATTGCTATTTGAAATTTTAATTATGTCTCTTTACGAGATGTTCGTTAAAATCTGTCGTGTCTTTGAACTCCAAACCGCATGACTTGCACTGAAAATTGTTGAGAATACCGCATGAATCGTCGCATCTATGAAATCTTTTCGTCAAAGAATCCCCCCTTCATAGGTACTGCCTGCACACTTCCGTTTCCAAAAATACCAGCCATCTCTTGCAGATATTTTTGTCCCTGTCTGAGTGCATCCTTCTTGGACTCAAATACAACTTGGTACTTCATGACCTTGGTCTTTCCGTTTATTGGCGTAAACACTATCACTGGTTGCCATTTCATATCCCTAGATACGCTTTACCTGTATTTGAAATTGCTTTCCAGTTCTGTTTGGCTTGTTTCTTGCCTTTGTTCTTAGTTGTTTATTGCATTCATCACATCTTAACAATTCCTTTGGTTTCCAACCACAATTAATGCACCTTTTATGGTCTCGGTAGGTGTATCCGCCAGCTTGATTAGACATATCCTAACATCCTCATCAATTCAAGGGCACGGGTTTCCTCTGTTTTTTTCTTTGAGTCAATTACCTGTTGCTTTGTCAAAGTATTGTCTATTCCCTCGTTATGTGTTGGTGCTGGGTTGACTACATCGACATTTGTAGCATGTCTGGTCTGTTGTTTCTGTGCCTTTACAATCTCAGCACCCTCTGGGAACTGCACGTTGTAGTTTGGTTGCTTGTCTGCCTGATACCAGTGAGGCACATATGTTACCTTTTCATAACTACCATCTACTACTGAAATCATTCCGAATAATCCAACCACCCCAAGTAAAACGATTAACATTACCTTAAACATGGTTTTTCTAAAATACACACCTATAAAAAATTAAATTTACATTTAGTGAGTTGTGTGGGACGTATCCATGGTGGTGGTTACGTGCTTTCCACTGTTGTCTCACTGTAAAAGATCTCTAAATCAGCTTGGCAAACTTTGCACATTGATAATGATACCTTTTACCGTGACTCGACCTAGACAGAGAGTATATCTTTTGATCCACTTGTAAATACTCCCTGCAATAATTACACTGAAGTGTTGGGTTCTTGTATTTTTCATTACCCCTTTCAACGTCCCTTTTTGATTCAATTGTTTTCAATCTTCCTAAAATTTTACTATCCAAAACGTAAACATGTTTCATGTCGTGATTCCAACTTGTGAGTATATTAAATTTTAATTACATTTTTCTTTGCATTGTTTCTTTGCATCTTCCACCCATTGGACGTACTGCCAACCAGCAGATTCTCTCATATCAAAGAATGACTTTTCAACACTGAATGTCTCCTTGTTATTTACATCATCCTGACATTTTTTCAAAAAGTGATTTATTGCCTGACCGACTAAATCCATGTCGGGTGCAACTATTGCCTTTGTACATCTGTCAGTGTACTTTATGTCACTCCACACGTATCTCTCATAACCAGTAGAGTTGTATGATCTAGACTTGTCGGTATTCTTGATATTCTCTAGATATGTAAAGCTGTTTGGCTGAATCTCTATTACTGCACTCTGCCTCATCATACCAACATCAGGATCAACTGTAATTATCTTCCAATGCTCAAGCTGTTTGTAATAGTTCCAGTGATTGGAATACTTTGGGTTCTCTCGCTCAATATCATAACCCTTGTCAACAAAGCCACCTGACACATTGGGGAATGTGTTGTCAAACATTGCTTCGAGCTCCCTATAAGTAGGGCATTCTGTCGGAATTTCATACTCTATCATACGCTTGCATGACTCGCTGAGAATAATTGAGATGAACTTATTCTCCCTATGAATCAGGTTTGCATCTATTCTTGCAAGTGCCAGTTCATCAAGTAGAAAATCCAACTCATCTTTTAGATCATGAACGTCGTCTTGTGCCTCAAGGTATTCATCATATGCATCATCATACTGTTTTTGTGCCACGTTGTAGTCCTTTTGTGCATTTGTCAACTGTCGTGATGCATTGTCGTACTCTTTCTTTGCAATATCTTGCATATTGATGTCTTCATCATTTCTTGGTTTGACATCCATTGCATGTCTGTACATGGTCTTCTTATACTCAAACTCTTCTTCAGCATCTTCTAGTTTATGCTCAGTTGATGTGACCTTTTGACGGTAAACTGGCTCATCCATTGTCCACTCCATTACCTTTCTCTCAGCAGTTATCAGCCTGTCTTCAATGATTGATATGTCCTTTCTAAGATCAATGACTGACCTGTTGAGTTCTTTTATCGTCTGCTCCTTTGACTTGTCTTGTTCTGGGTGCATTGTCTTGCAATAACTTGTATAGCATGTAGGTTCGTCATCACCTCTTGCTTCTGCCCACTGAACTAACGGTAGGATAAAGTCAGTCGGTGGTAAAAAATCCTGTTCCTCTGGTGCGTAAAAGTTCATTCCCTCATCCACGTTAACAAATGGATCTTCTTGTGCATACTGACAGATGGTTTTCCCATCAGCATAAGTCCTACAGAACTTGTACTCCAATGAACACAGAGAATCATTAAAGTCAATTGCTTCACATTCTTCAAAACTTATCATCGGTTCGACGACATCACCTTCACCGTAATGAAATCCTACTGCAAGGTAGATTCCAACCAATCCGATTATGCCCAAAACTATCCAACTCATCTTTGATATTTTTACCGCACCAAATAGTATGATAGATCCTTCAGAATCCCTTCTGTAATTTGCTGGTCTTGCCTTTTTCTCAACCTTCTTCTCTTTGTTTGCCTTCTCTTCACGTTCTTGGTCTGCCTGTGCCCTACGCATTTCCTTTCTTTTCTTCTTTCGCTCAAACTTTGTCATTTTACACCCCTCTCAAATACACCCTCATAGCTTCGCTCATAGATTCTACCCATTACCTTCCATCCATGTCTCTCACTTCCCTTGACGTTGATTGACAGGACGTAGACTCCCATCATGTGAGTCTTTACCCATTGTATTAGTCGGATTGAGTTTGCCCAAGCATTCGTCTTGACTTGGAAAAAGACAGGTCTACCATCAAAGATACAGATGCCATCAAAAAGATTCCATAAATCAAGGCACCTGTAATTCCCTGTACGGGAATAGACAAGATCATGTCGCTTACCGTGTGCCTTAAACCAAATATCATCCATTCCATTTTTTAACATCCATTCTCTTGCTTTCTTATTTGAATATCGCATCCTTTGTCGTGTATTCAATAAAAAAAATGGGGGAAAGGAGTATAAAAAATTAAATTTACACTCGTTTTCTTGCTCTGTTTCTTCGAATTGCCATAAGCTGTCTTGCCTTTGCACAGACATGACAATAACGTCTCTTACGACCTCTAAAGTTATCGAGTTCCACGTCAAACATCATAACTCCGCATGTTTGACATTGTGGGTATCCTTGTTCCTTCATTACTGTAATGCACTCCCGTACCGATGTCGCCACACAACTGCAACTGATGCAAAAGGTGGTGTGCCGACTGGTTTGTGGTTCACCTCAAACTTTACCCTCTCTGGTAGAAAGTAGAGTTCACAGTTTCTCAAACTCCTGTCATGAGGTGTGTTTCCAATGTATTTTCTCCAATACTTTGTCGAACAAGTGTTTGCAAAGATTAGACAAACACCGTCTACCCTGTTGAGAAATGATTGTCTGTAACAATACTCTACGAACCTGTCAACTAGACCCTTCACATATGGTGGATTGCAGAAAAAGTCGTCATTGACCTCTGTTTTGAACAGGTCTTTCTCTGGAGTGATATACTTTGGATACTTTCTATTGTGTTTTGTAGCACATAAATCGATTTTTGGCTTGATTCCAGTCTCCTGTTCAATCCATTTGATGGTTGACTTTGGGGTTTCCCAGTCTGCCTTGCCTGAAAGGGCTGTTATTGCCTCTTTCATGGCTTTTCTGCTCCATTTGTTACAATTGTTACAAATGTTACACCGTTTTTACTCGCTCTATACTTTTGATCTCTATTCTGAGCTAAAGGAATATACCCCTGTAACATTTGTAACAAAGAATTATTAGTACAATTTTGACCCCCATTTGCCAAAAGGAGTTCAAAATGGGCTTCTTTTTTGTTACAAAATTTTTGTAACATTTGTAACATTTGTAACAATATAAAGGGTCTAGGCATGGTTTTTGCCCTCACTGAACCCTTCTATTGAGCCGTTTTTGGTTGGTAGGTCTGATTTTAGCATTCCCCCTCGCCAAACTCTCTTGAGTTTGCTCTTTTCCTTGCTATCCTTACCCAGATATGCCCAAGAGTCCGTTGTTACGTCAATTCTTACTGGTTTTCCGTCATCCTCAAGCGGTGTTGCGTTCTTTACCTCATTGATAAAGTCCTGTTTCCTTGCAATTGGTGGAATCTTGTTCTCTCTGCAAAATTCGATGTATTTCTCATAGTATCTGGTCTTGTCAATCATCATCATTGGATCAAAGACCATTGATTCGTCATTGAACGCAGTTACACTGTCGGATTTTTTCTTCCATTGGCTTCTCAGGTTTTCAGTTGATACGTCGTACTTGAAGTGTCCACGGGTGTTGAGTGTCTTTGCCATTGCAATTAGGACGTTTAGTATTCCAGATTTCTCATCGTCTGTAGTCAACTCTGCGATAAGGTTTGGGTTCTGCTCGTTCTTTGAGAACTGCTTGTCCCATTCCGTTATGATGAATCGTCTGAAGAACCCGTCTGACTCGTCAAAGACTTTTGGTATCTGGTTTGCTGAAAAGAACATCTTTGCAAACGCAACAAACTCAAATGGATCTTTGCCCTTTTTCTCAGCAGTGATGTTGTCGCCTGATACTATATTCTTAAAGTTACCAGTCTGTCTTAGTTCCTCACTTGAAATGTCTGCATAGATGTTTGCAAGTTTACCGTGTAGTTGTGCTGGTGCAAACCTGTTGTATTCAATGGTGTGTATTGACATATTGGAGACGTTCTGGCTTCCAAGAAACGTGTTGATGACTTTGAGGTATACTGATTTTCCGTTTGCACCAAGTCCTATGTGCATGAATGCCTTTGCAAACTTTGGTGTCTTTAGAAGACAAGATGCAAATGACTCCCATAACTGGTAGACAGCCTTTGGATTGTTGTGACATTGTCGCAAAAACATGTTGAACTTTACTGGAATTTTCTGTGGATCGTAAAACACATCCAACTGCACCAGTGAGAGTATCTCAGGTGAGTGTGGGGTAGTACTGCCATCTGTGATGTTGACCCAACATGTCTTGACGTTGATCATTGATGGGTCTGTATCGAATCTCTTCATCGATGTGTATGTTCTGCGTTTGATTGTGTTGATTATCTCATTTACCAGTGCAGTGTTGCACTTGTCAACTAATTGTTCTGAGAGTTTCTTGATTTGGATTTCTCCGCCTCTAAGGTACACTCCCTCATAATACCAAAGTACCTCGTCGGTCTCTTCAAGTGTTCTAAAATGATATATTTCCTGAACCTTATCTGCCCATTCTTCATGGGTTTTTTCCTTGTCCTTCTCAGAAGCATCTTTTGGTGTTTTAGCAGTTCGTTCAACCTCAATTGTTGGTGTCTGATTGTCCTTTGCAAACTTGTATCCCTGTCTTACAAGTACGTGAATCTCATCTTCACCGTATTTGTCAACAAGTGGTGGATCGCATATCTGCTGGTCTTTCTCCCTTGCAAGTCTTACAACCTCGTCATAGTTTGGCTTGTCCATTGTCATCCAGAGGTGATCAATGTATCTGAGGATCACACCCTTTCTGTTTCCACCCTCACCAATCCTTACAACTCCATCAACAATCTCACTCATTGGAATCTCAGACGAACCTGACTCGCCCCTGTTCTCAAGATATGAAATTCCATAATGTTGGAATATTTTGTCTAATTGTTGTTCCAGTACTCTAGGATCTCCTAACAGTCTTGGTTCGGTTCTTCCAAGAATCTCGTACCTTGTTCCGTTCTTGTGCATACTTGGTGCAACATACATCAGTCCCTTGGAACTGTTTGACTTGATCTCAATTGCTGGAACCATTCCCAGTTTGATCTTCTCTTCCATTGACTTGTCAACTGCTACACTTCCCTTGCTGGTGATTGGCTCTTTTAGCAGATAGTAGATGTGACATTTTGATGTGTTGTCCAAATGCATCTCCATCAGATTGTCCCTTGCAAACGCATCAATGCTTACGCCGTGTGTGACCTCTTCTACTGCAAGAGCGTTGTCACAGTCTATTGCACACAGGTAAAGGTTCTTGTACTTTGAACTGTGCCAAAGTTTTCCACATATGACTGCCATTCCTGTGCTGAATGCGTTTGTCTTTTTCCACTGTTCATGAAGTGTCTGTGGTATTGGTTGATGTTGCCATTCTGTCCATGTTACTAGTGGTTTTTTACCCTTGGTGTTTGCAGGGATTACATTTGCTCCGACTGTGTGTCTCCAGTGGTCTGCCCACTGGTTAATCTCGTCAATACTCATTGACTGGGCTACCTTTGGAATTGTCATTGTAACACACCGCCTTCCCCAAGTACGTTTGTCACACGGACAACGTTGACTGAGTACTGGGGTGCTCCGCTTGTATGATGTGGAGAATCTTTTTCGTTTACAGTTCTAGTTAGCAATGGGTGACCCCATTTGGTTCCAGCAGAGAGCAGTTCTGAGATTCTTGCGTTAAAAGAGTCATCAGAGACTCTAATACCAGTGTCATTTCTAAAATCGTAAAGTAGTTCTGCCTTTGTGAACCTCTTGTGATGTTTTTGTGGATCTGAGACCCACCAAGTTAGAAAATTGATGTGGATTGGATGCAGTTTGATCCAGTCCTTTGCGTACTGTGCACCAATTGATTTGTTCTGGGCTACAGTAATCAGTTTTTGACAGTGTGGACACGTTACATGTCCGTCAACTACCATTACTTGCATGGCATCTGACCTGAAAGATTTGTGTGTACGGCTGTGGGCTTTGTACAGCCAAAATTGTTTATTTTTTTATGCATTCTTTACCCCTACTGACTTTTCAAGTAGGGATAGCAATGTGGAATCAGAGTTCGAATGAACCATGTTCTTTTTGATTTGGTCAGGTGTACTTGATACAAGAAGTACAATTGCAAGTCTTAGAAAGTGTGATTGGTCTTTGATGACAAGACCTTCACTGTTCATGTTTTTGATGAACTTTGAATCTTCTAAGAGATGCTTTATTGCATCGATTGTATCAAGTGATACACTAACCGTTAATGCAGTTGTTCTACTCATTTGTCGTCAGGTGTGTTATGATGTACGAGGTTATAAAAATTATTGTGATTTGATATGGTCTAATAATGTCAATTAAAACTCATTTTATCCTGTTTTAGTATTTATTATATTCTAATAAGGTTTAATATTCATAACCTCTTACTATACATGATAGTTGGAGTGCTCATTTGTCGTCAAACTTTTGTAGTGTCTCTGACTATCAACACCTTTAAACATTCTTTCAATTTTCACAATATTTCTGAATTTGTTAAAGAATGTCACTCCAAAGCATACTTGATTTTCTTTGGTTGGACATCATCTGTGGCAAGTAGTAATGTCTCTGTGACACGTTGCCTGTTCTGCCCTGCATAAACTCTGCAAGCATTGGGTCTATCTTTGTAATGTTGAATGTGTAGTTTAGTTTTCTCAAGAACCTCAACTCACAACCAAGATCCTTTTTTGATAGGTGTCGGTAGACTGTTTTTGTTGATATATGAAACTTGTGTGAATCGTGTACACATTTGTGACAGTACACTGCGTTTGCGTTCTTTGTGTTTCTACTCCAAAACAATTCCATTATACCATCCTTGCAATACTTGTCGTGGTTATTCCATGCCTTGATTGCCTCGTCTGTTCTCAGCCCTGTAACCAGCATAAACTTTGCAAAGTCCTTTATCTTGTGGTCTATTGCCTCGATGTTTTTTACCACATCTTGCATGGTCAGGTTCTTTGCGATTGCATAGTTTTCAGAGTGTGGTTTTATGTTCCATTTTATCTCTTTTTTCTTTAACCATTTCTTAAATGATTCATGTAATAATGTGTCGTATCGGACATCGATGAATCTGCAAATATTTGCAATTGATTTTAATATGTCGTTTTTCTTTCTTGTGTTCTCGTATGATACAAGTTTGAAATTAAAACCAAGTTCACCGTACTTTCTTGCGTAGCTTAGCATCTGCTTTGTGTATAGCCTTGTGTTCTTTGCGTCAAGCCAGTCTTCAAACTCTTTCCAGTCCATTGTTGTAAGTCTGAATCTGTAGTATGATGTGGCTTCCTCAAAGTTTGCACGAAGTGGTGAGTTTGGTTCCAGTCGGAAGTCGTTTGCCAGCATCATGGATACCTCGACAAAATAATAGTAAATAAAATTAATTTAACATTGACGATTTTCGCAAAAAAACTATGAAAGCCAATGATGGGATCTGAACCCATGACCTTTCGCTTACAAGGCGAAAGGTCATTTAGTCTGATATTCGTAGCTTTCGTGACACATACGCAAGATCCATGCATCAATGTACTATATTCGTAATAGAACCTATTAACTGTTATTAAATTATTTTTAAAAAGCGATTATCTGACGTTGTATCTGTGACCCTGTTTTGTCTTTTTTTCTTCTTTGCGTCTTGTGTTGTCGTTGCGAATTGATTTGTATGAAAAGTAAGTAGGCTTTGCTCTTCTTAGTGCCTTCTTTGTGGGGTGCTCCTTGTAGTCATCTTGTTGTTGATAGCTTCCCAGTCTGTGTCTAAGACCGTATCTGTAACGCTGGTGTGGCTTGCTACCCCATTTTGCTCCAACTCTTCCAGCAGTCGTACCGACGTAGATTGGCTTTCGATTCTTATCATATAGTTTGTAGTTCCCAGCAGTGTTTGGTACGTTTGAGAGATTCTCCTTTGTCAGTTTGTGTATCTTTCCTTGACGTTTCCACATTATCTTCTTCGCCTGCCTGCTGATCTTTGAAGTCTCAAGAAATAGGACGGTAATCTTCTTGGTGCTGTTACGTTGCCAAGTTCAGCTTCGGCTCTCTGACGGTACGATAACTCTTTTTCAGTGTCCTCATACTCACCTACTTCCTTTTCATACTCTGATTCAAGCCCAGCAATCTTCTTCTTTGCAAGATTGTCTGGTTCTTGTTTTTGATATACCTGTGGTAGATCAGGAATGTACTCCTTGAATACATTCTCATCTTTTATCTCAACTCTTCCAAGGTTGTCCCTGACTGCGACTATCTGAGAGTTTACCGTAAAGTCTCTTGCCTTTCCTGACACAAAGTCAACTGCCTTTTGCAGATTGGCATTCTCAGTTGCATTGGTGTCATCTATCCTTGATCTAAGTCTTGATATTATTGGGTTTAATTCTGCTGATGCCTTTTTGCCAAGCTCTGATGTTGGGTCTCTTTGGAATGCCAAGTACCTCTGCTTTGGAGAGTCGTCATCTATTTTTGATGTCGCATCAACCATTGGGTCTCTTGCAAGATAGTTTGCCATCTCGTACTGGCTTTCATTGAGGTTTCCAATTCCAGTAATCAAATCCTTCTTGTATTTTTCTGCCTCTGCAAGCTCACTTTCTGGAATAGAATAGTAACTGTACTGGACAGTGTCAATCTCTGCCTTTAACTCCTTTTCCCTCTTGGCAAGTTTTGAGATTGAATTTCTGATTGGTGCGACTCGCTGTGCCTGTGCTCTTGCACTAGGTGAACCAGACCTGTATCTGTTAAATGTCATTTTCTTCTCCTTTGCCTTTAGGGATGTTATACTGCTCTGTATATTGCCAAGTTCCTTTTTCAAGTCCGCATCAATTGGGTCATAAAGATCCACGTAGCGTGACTTTTTTTCTGCTGACTCTTTTTTGAGTTTGTCAAATAGGAATTGTGTCTTGTACGCACTAGGTGCATCCTTGAATGACACCTGTTTTTTGATTGGTTTGTCGTAATAGTAATATCCTGACACCCTTCTGCCGTTGTGGATTGTTCGGGTGTAGTTTCTTCTGAGGGTTTGTATTCCTGTCTGAATTGTGACTTTTTTACTTGGGTCAATTTCAAGCCCATAGTCCTTTGCCCAGTTGACAAGGCTGGTTTTTTTCTGATGTGATTGCAAGACCCCCACTGGATCACCAGTTGTGTAAGTTGTGTATCTTCCTCGTCTGCGTCTTCTAGTTCTTACCTCAATTGCCTTTTGTCCAAGCTGTGCCCTCAATGCGTTTGCCTGATTGAGCACCCCAGAGCCACCGCCTGTCTTCCAAAAGTTTGCAGTTGCAACTGCCCTCTGTACTGAAACTTTTTTAAGTCTTGCATCTGATGACAGGTTTTTACCTGAAGAGTCTATTTTGTCAGTTGTAACTCTTGGTATGTTTTCTGCATAGAACATTGGGTTTGCAAAGTTAAAGCCCTGTGAGGTGGTTGGACGCATTTTTCTCAGCGTCTTTTGTTGATCAATTGTTAGATTATTCTGATTTAAATTCACATATCTTGGAACATTGAATATACTGTCAGGTATTCTTACAGGTCGTCCACCGATGAAAGAATCTCGATATGACATGAGATATGTTACTCATAAAGACTATTTGAAATTTAAATTACTGTGTATGTAAGCAAGTATTGTGATTGACAAGGTATTCTGGTACAGGGTTCACAAGTTAAAGGAGATAAAGTACTATGCAAAGCAAAAGAATCTACCTGTTTGGCACATGCCTGTCATAGACTCCATAATGATATGCATACTTGGGTCTATCTATATCTCAGATTATCTGGTAGGGTCAATTCCCTCTGATGGGTGGTTTGCAGTTGTCTCTCCGTACATGCCATTGTTGCTTTTTACACTGTCCTTTCTTACTGTGATGGATCTTGTTGCAAAGGCTATGGTCAATGTCCATATCACCTTGATAAAATTGGTTCATGGTGGAATAACAAAGATTGACCATTACATATGGAAAAGAACAAAGAAAGATAATGTCATCTCCACAAAGATTCTGAATTTTCAGTTAAAGTACATGGCATTGCCAAAGTCTACAAAACGCAGACTCAAGATACTGCTTGTACTGATGATAATTCTCTATGTCACTATCAGGCTTTTTTGATCTTCTTTCGGTAGTTTCTCATGTATTCGTTGATTCGTTCCCTGTTCTTTTCCTGATATTCCTTTTGATATTTTTGCAATTTTTTCTTGTTCTTTTGATAGTACTCTGACTGATATTCTGCATAGTCGTCGGCGTTTGTCCTGTTTCTCTTTGATGCACGGCGTATCAAGAGTTCTCTGTTATCTTCATAGTATTCCTTTCCGTATTCTTGCATGTATTTTTTGAATTTCTTGTCAGTTGCATAACGTTTTTTGATGTACTCTCTTTTCTTTTCCATGACTTCTGGTCTTCGCCAGTATTTCATAAGCAAAATTTTTTACCATTGGCGTGTTAATAAAAGTTATTAAATAAAAAATTAAATTTACTGCATATAATGTTGAATGCAGTCCCTGCACAAGTCTCTTATCTTTGACCCGATCTTCATTGTAACCCTGTCTCTTGCAAGCTTTGATCTGCACCCGTAACAGTAGGTTGGGTGCTTTACTGCCTCACCTTTTTCATATCTGTAACTGGGCTTACTTTTTCTCATCTTTCAGATTCCTAATCGTGTAACACTTGTCCATGAACTTGGTAAACTGATCCTGTGTAACTGGGTCAAACTCTGACCATGTGAACATCTCATGTATCTTTGCCTTGTCAAATGCATCCTCAGCAGTAACTGACGGGTTTTTCCAGCGTTCAAAATTCATGAGTATCTGAAACTTCCATTCATTGGAAATACTTTCCCAGAACTTGTTTCCATACGTGTTTAACATTGTAGATGGTTTCATTGTGTCCCCTTGTTTTTTGGATTGTCCTTGCGTTCTGCCCAAGGCTGTCGTCTGTACTTTTTGCGGTTTTGGTTTATCTCGTCTTTATGGGTGATATAGTAAAGCCTGCAATTTTTCTGCTGAATCTGTTTTTTTATTTCACTTAATTCATCAGTCATTTTCTCGCACTCCTGTATTTTGATGCATAGTACCTACGCTGAGACTTTCCAAACTGTGAGATGTGCTGGTTGTACCACTTTGAGTTGCAGTTGCAACAATAAACTGTGTTGGGATACTTTTGCGTAAGACCCTTGCCCATCTCGCAGTCGTTACAATGCGAACCCGTCTTGTTGTACCAGACAGCATTGCAAGAACTGCAACTTATCTTATGATTGCTTTTCTTTTCCAGTATGTCATTTTGGCAAGCTGAGCAAATCATAGACCTTGTGTCGTGTTATACTATTTTAAATTAAATTAATTGAAGGCATCAATGAAGAGACAAATTTCTAACTCTTGCCGTACTTTCAGTCCTATCTACTTTATGATACAGTTCTAGCCTTCGCTATGACAGGTGTTGCAAACAAGTTCGCCTGTTTCCTCATCAATCTCCCCCTCATTATTTGATGAGAAGCATTTGTTGCATAGACCTTTCATAGTGTAACTCTGTAATATTTATTCTATTTAAAATTAAGTTAATCCAAATTTGAAATAATTGCTGTTCCCAAAGTAGGGTTCATAATCATTGTCTTTTTGCCTTCTGGGTTTTCTTTTCTTGGCGTGTTTTGTTTTTCTTTTTCCCCTTGTTTTTTTGGGTTCCATACTGTTTGACAGTTTTCCCATTGCCATGGTTATGTCTGCTATACCTTTAATCACACTGCCCATTATCTTCTGGGCTTTTTGCTGTCTTTGTATGGCAAGTTGTTTTTTCTTGTCCAGATAAAACTCCATGCTTTCAAACAGTTCCTTACCGTTTTTTGTTGATCTAATTGCGGTGGTCTGTGTCTCTGAATCCCATACCACGCATAGATAGTTTTTCTTGACCAGTATTTCTTGTAGTGCATCATAAGTCTCGTCTGGAGTCAAAAAAGTAGCACCCCCAACATTGCCGTGGTTTATAGAGTCTGCATACACTATGAAAAACTCCATACCTGATGGAGTTATCTCATATCCAGAGTCTGTCTCTACTATCCACTTGTTCTTCAACAAAGTTGGTAGGTACCTATTTGATTCCATTCTTATCACTTAATCTTTTGAGTTTCACTGCCATGATTGCACCGATGATCGGTATGACACATGCAATGTATACTCCTATTTCTGCTGGACTCATCGTAATCTCCCAAACCTTTGTTTTGCCTTTTGCTTGTTTTTATGCAGTATCATTAGTATTGTAACACCAATACATGCGACGATGAAATCGATCAGTGCATTTCTCAGACCGTTTAACACAATGTCTGCCTGAATGTACATCCCTATTATCATCATGAAGGCTACGTCACGTAGGTATTCTTTTTGATCGATTTGCATATCATAATATACGACTTGTTTGTATTTGAAATTAATATCACACTAGTCGTCTGTCAGCCATGACCATTCAGGTCTTTCGTCGTTTTCGCCATCCATTGTTATCATGATGATCAACTAGTATTTGAAACTAAAATAAATCCTTGTGGTGTATTACAGGTACACCTCAAGGATTGTTGTGGCTCCGCATGCTTTGGCTTCCCCGACGGAGTTGTTGAATGCGATTCGTATCTCGCATTTTTCATTGTTGAATGAATCGGTATTGATTGTCTTGCCTGTCAGGACATCTTGAACCATCAGTGGTTTGCCTGTTTTTTTCAGGGTTTTCTTGTACCAGATTCTATATCTCAACTGTTTCAATCTTTGCATAATATTCACTTTGTTTGTATTTGAAATTAAAATTACGACTGAGTGTATGAAAATTCTTTTACTGCTTCATCAAAAGTCAAATCATGTTGTTCTATGTAGTGATTGATGATTTCATTGTCTTCATTTTCTTTAAACGGTTCATCATGCTTGACTATGTTAAATTCAAAATCCATACATCCTACAACCATACCTTCGACTGATTTCTCATACATACTGTCAACGTCTTCATCTAGATCGCTGTGATATTCCATCTTTTGCCAAAACATATCTTCCAAATCTGTAGAGTTTCTACCAACTGACATGATTCGTCCCTCACATTGAAGATCCCTTAATGAATAATAGGTCATTTCTTTTTGTATGCTATTATATCGATGTCTGAATCAGTACACATTGTACAGTCAAGGCATTTGTTTCCCTGCTTGGTAGACGGACACTTGAACCCCTTGTAGGAATCAAATTCTTTTTTTGTCAATACTACTACTGTACCGATTGGACGTTTAACGTTAGGGTATGAGGATAACTTCTTTGCCAGTTCTAATGGTGGTTCTCCGTTAACCATATCTGCTGATAACCATATCTTCAGGTTCTTTGGGATTTCATATCCCTCTTCAACTGTTTGCTGTACGATATTTTTCTCATGTGTAGGCAACCAAAATTTGAAATCTGGAAGTTTATTTGCAATTGTGATTATTTGTAACAACATGTACTGGTCTTGAAGGTCTCCTGAATCAAACCAGCGAAAGTTCTTTGATGGCTCAGTTGTACGAATCAGAAATGTGATTGCCTCTAACCAGTGTTCTTGTTCTTGCCATGCGATGAATCTTTGATCAAAACAGTTCTTGACATTACCATATACATAGTTGCCATGTTTTGCATAACAGCCCTTGCACACAGATCCCTTAATCATAGACAATAATGAACCAGTATGGCATGTCCATGTTGGAGTGCCCCAAGACTGCATGCCCAACTTTGATGTTTGGGATAACCCGTTTTTGTCAGACCAGCCGTTTCGCAATATGCGATTTGCATCTGGGACTGATAACTGATTGTAAAATTCCACATCAAATGGAATTACAAATTTTAGAAAACTCATTTATTGAAATTTTACAATATACAAAAAACCAAAGTTCACATAAGTAAACATTTGATCTTTCCAAATTTTTGGTAACTTGTTGTCAGGTATTCCAAGACCAATTTTTTTATTGATTTTAATCATTTTAAAATACAAATTATTTGTTTTAGAAAAAAAATTATTTTTGTAACTTTTCATTAGACTCTGCAATAGCAGATGCAAATACCTCAAAGGCACGAAATGAAAAGTACGTGGTGGTGTTGTAATGTATGATGGTCACCCATACTCCCTCGTCATCAGACCAGATGTCGAGGTACTCGGTGTTGACCAGCGTATTGATTTTTTCACTCATTTTAACAATCCTTCTGATTCAGGCATCTGGTGCATTCCACATCATCAGATGTTCCATGCTTGCATAGAATCTTCCACACAACTTTGCCAACTGTTGTGTTGACGTTTGTCTTTAGCCCTGCAATTTTGTTTGACTTTACAAGTCTGGGCTTGTGAAAATTCTCATGGATCTGCTTTCTATTTTCCAGATCATCATCAAACTGCATTCTGCACAAGTTACACTCTATCATGTGTTCTCATCAGTGTCAGCCCTATGATCCCAGTACTTTTTGATTACGTCTTCAGGTGGTAGGTTCATGGTGCTGGCAAGTGAGTCACTGACATTGTCCTTCATGAAATTCTTAAAGTCTCGTAGCAGTTTTCCATAGGACTCTGCATTGCTTGTGAACTCAATTGACCCCATTGAAGGGCATCCACTTAGAATTTCCCTGTCCTTTGCATTGCCTGATGCTGGTTCTTCCTGTGTGAGAAAGAATATTGTATATTTTCTATCTGTCAACTCAAATCAATCCTATCAATTACTACCTCGACAATATCCTCACTGTAAATCACGCTTTTTTTGTATGCCTGATTCAGTATGTCTATTGCTGTATCGTTTAGTATTCCATGTTTCATATTATTCATTTTATTTGTAATAGAATAAAAAATTAATTTAACACAACTTCATAGCCATGTATTTTGAGGTATTCAATCATGAAATCCACTGCACCCAGTCTGTCTGTTCTGCATGGTACCCCAGTACCGTTGCAGTCACAAGACAAAGATAACTGGATTTTTTCACCGAGTGTTTTGAGTTTTTCAATTTCACTGTCAGTTAAGATGTTACTCATTGTCAACTCCCTTGTATCACCATGTCAGGTCTCACCATTATAGATGATTTCTTTAACCAGCCAAATTCATTCTCTTCATATTGTTCTTCCTCGATTGTGGTTTTATTCCAAAACTTGATGAGATGTCTTGTGATATTCTTGTATCTATTTGACTCGTCATAAATCTTGGAATTGTCATAGTCTCCTACGAGTGTGACTCTGTCGCCTGCCCAGCGTCCTACCAATGCATTTTTGTTGTATTCGAATGTATCTTTCTTATCAAGAGTGTAATCTCCCCCACCAAAGTCTGTTGATTGTCGTAGTAACAGTCCTACAAGTCCCATGGAATTGTTATCACATATCTCTCCTAGTTTTGCACCATTGAGTGTTCCGATGAAGAATACCTCTTTCTTGTCGAGGTTTATCATTCTATAATATTGCCCCATTTTATTCCACATCTCCTTTCCCGTTGCAAATTGGACATTCTATTTCACCGTATTCATTCGAAATATCAGGGTTCAAATCTGCAAGATACCAACCTCTACCATTACATTCTTTACATTTCATTGTTGTTCACCTATCAACGCCTTTGCTTCTGACTCTATAGAATCCATTCCGTAGAAACCCCAGCACGAATCAATCTCTTCTAGGTGCTGTCCGTACTGGCATTTTTTCTTTTCATACATCTTGTATCCGTAAACGTCCCCACTAAGGTACTGGTTGTACTCTGCAATCTCACATTCTATTGCGTTTTGAATTATCTCCCTTGCACTTTTTGTGAGGTTTGTCTTATTCCAAAAGTTCTTGAGGCTTTCTCTTGTAACGTATATGAATCCGATGAAACTCGTATCCCAGCCCTGCGGATCTTCAAAGAATCGTGACGTTCTGATTGTCAATCCGCTATGGTCTAACAGGTATAACGGCTGGACAACCAACGCCCCTTCGTTCTTGTACAGGTATTGTTCAAGGTCATTTGCATTATCAAAGTCCTTCATGTTGATTTCTGTCTTGTCACCCAAGCTGTAATCCCTGTGACCGCACAGCATTGTGCACATATGGTCAGACATTTGTCTTGGGTCTTCATTCCATTCGTCTTGGATTATCTCTATGAGATACTTCTCGTTTTCTACAATCATTATCGTAATTAGAAAAAATCAAAAATCACAAGTGAGTTCCACTTTGAGTGATTTTTGTAATGCTGTCACAATGTACCGTGCCTCTCGTCCACGCCCCATACATGACTCGTACTCCACACCAAGTTTGTGTGCTAGTCTTCTGAGAAAGGTCAATGAGTAAACACATCTCTGCTCTGGAATAAAGTTCTCATTGAACTCTTTTACAAGATCCTCTGGGATGTCTTCCTCTCTTTTGTATTCTTGTATTTTGCGAATAGTCACGATTGCCTTCATCTCATCCTTCCACACAGAACCCATGTAGGTTCCGTCTGACTTTATGGTTTCCACACAATTTTTGACAAACTCTTCTGGAAATCCCATTTTTGTATAGAATGTTTCCTTGAATGTGGTGTGTCCGTCTGTTATGCTTTCCCATTGTTCGCTGTTCAGTTTTTTTAGAACTGATACCAATTCTTGTTTCATATTATTCATCTTCATTTGTAATAGAATAAAAAATCAAACCCCGAATTTATCTTCGGGGATTGGTGATGTGTATTCTAAACATCCTTTTGCAATCAGTTCTGGATTCTCAATGAGTTTGACAAAGTCATTTGCCTCTGAGAATCCTTTACTCATGCTGACTGCCATTGCAAACGCCTTACATGTTCTGACATGAATGCATGTACTGCACACACGGGTGACCTGTCTTGATTCTGGTGGAGATGGTTCCTCTTTCATCATTGGGCGGTCACTTTCATGAATATGTTGTCAACGTCCCTGAAATGGTTCATTGTGGAGTTGAATGCCAGTTTTCCATGTGATAGATAGTCAGTCAATGCATTGAATCCGTCCCATTGGGTAGGGTTCCCTACAATGTCTGCCTCGACCTTGACTGTTCCATCCTTCTGGTATTCCTCAGTCGTCTTGATAAAGTCGAACTCCTTAATCGAAGTCTTTGGCATTGTATCAACTATCTTCTGTGCATGAAACTTTGTGAGTTTCAACTTGGCAAGTTCATCGTACTTTGACATGATTACATCCAAAGAGTCAAGCGATCTTACAATCTGCTCTCGAATGAACTCCTTTGTGAGTCTCTTTGTATGTCTAACGTTTCGGACTATCTCCTTGTTGTGTTGCCCTACCTCTCTGAGGTAGCCTTCACCCTTTGAGATGTTGTCCCTTGCAGTGACAATGTCCTTCTCGTACATGTTGACTTTGTCGTTCTCAAGTGCCATGTTTCCTTCTGCCATTATCTTCTGGAATGATACGTGGAACATGGAGTTGGTACAGTATGGTCTGTGATGGTACGGCATAATGCTGAAACCTCTGGTCAAATCAATGGAGTTGCCTACACTGATGCCCATTTTTATGGGTCTTCCGTCCCCTGTTGGATCAACTTCCTTGTTCATGACATATTTGGTCATCATTGATGTCCCTGCTGGAAATGTTGATGTCTTTTTTGACAGTAACATGTTTCCGTTCTGAGAGCACCAGCCATTCACTGAGACTGACTTGTCAGGTACCAAGTTGTATTCTGGATGTTCTTTTAGAATCTCTTCTACGGCTTCCACTACCTGTTCGTTTGGCAACAGCACGTAGTTTTTACTACATGTGTTTACGAATTGGTCATTGTACACGATGTGTCTCTTGTTTGTCAAGTTTCCGTTGAGCCAAACGTCGTGCATTGATACACCCCATTTGTCCCAAGACTTGTACAGTGTTGTGGAGAATCCGTCCTTGGATACATCTTCTCTTGGAGATGCCCAAGCATTTTCAAATTCTGTTTTTGTTTCCATATTATTCATTTTATTTGTAATAGAATAAAAAATTAATTTAGCTATACATGAAATCACTGATTGTTTTAATGTG
>Ga0208794_1000403_pt1 | contig 29598 bp, 26 predicted proteins | sample 32_taG_FD_184106 | JGI IMG/M metagenome (GOLD analysis project Ga0208794, IMG submission 184106) | Marine viral communities from the Gulf of Mexico - 32_GoM_OMZ_CsCl metaG (SPAdes) (version 2) | ecosystem: Environmental > Aquatic > Marine > Oceanic | place: Atlantic Ocean: Gulf of Mexico... | reverse complement strand
CCGAAAGTCGCCCTCATCGCCTGCATGAGAAAGATGATTGTGGTGCTCAATACCATGATCAAAAACCAGGAAGTATGGCGGGCAGAAATGGCTTAGTTTATGGAATTGACACCACAGTCACTTGTTAGAGGATTGATTTGAAATATAGGCGGCAGCGAAGTATTCTCTAATTGGTTGAATTTCAAATCCGTAATGCGTCGATTCGCCTTCTCCTTTTGTCGCAACTAAAAGGCCGAGACGTTCCTCCCCAACCCTTAGTAAATCTGAAGCATCTTCATTTTCTTCGCCTGAACTTTTAAGCCAAGAATTAACCAGCTCAATTAAGTAGCTATATTTTATAGAGCCGTCCGTTTTCTCTGCCTCTGATAAAGCATGTATTTTATAGCCTAGAAACTCATGCAGCAGCTCTACTATTTCTCGCCGTCCTGCAAGCTCTGGTGTTTTTGCAACATCTCGATCAATAACAACTTTGAAATACTCTCTGTAGAGCTCAGCGCGTTTTGACGGAAATGCTTCGCCTTTCAGTCTTATGAAGTGCAACAAGACGGATAATTGCATAGGATTTCGAGCTAAAGCTCGCACGTGCGGCTCTCTGGACCTAATTTCAAAAGTGCGGCCTATCTGTTGTACGATATCTTCTTCTACACCTTGTACTTTCAGCCATTGAGCTACGTAAGTCTCAATCGTTGACTCATCCATTGGCTGAACCCGGAGCCTTATATACTCGGGGAATCTGTCCTCAAAATTTGAGAATGCGGGCGGGCGGGTGGTTAACACAACCTGAACATCAGACTTGAGATCTTCAGTTAGTCTGTCTAACCCTTCTTGGACTATGGTAACGCACTTGTCTTTTAAGTCATCACTTCCAATCTCATCAAGGCCATCAAAAATTAGAAGCAATCGTGATTCTCTAGAGAACTTATGGAAGTCTCTAACATCTATGATATTCCCTCCAGAATCACTAGATATTTGGTTGCATATATATTGCTCAAGGCTAGCGCCTTGGTTTGTCGAAATCCACTCTGCCAAATACCGCAGTTCAATTCTAAATGGAACTCGCAACTTGGCAGGGAATGGAAGTGACCTTTGATTTATTGGCTTGTTAAGTAAAAAAGACCGATGTATTTGTGCGACAACTTGGGTAACAGTTGACTTTCCTTGTCCTGGCCCACCTTCAACAATAAGTCTTGAGCCACCTACCGAGGGCTCAGTAAGAATTGCATTGACAGCCGACAAGTCATCAGCATCCAAGAAGTCGAGGCTGTCTGGTTCGACGTTTAAGTCTAGGCTGTCTTCGCCAAATTGCGATGTGAAACTAGCCCAGTAATCAGACAAAAATTCCTTTTTGTTCGATTCCGTACCTGCAATGCTTACTTCCAAATCTACAAACAGCTTAAATATATCATTTTCTAGATCTATCTGTTGAAACTTAACCCTAGAGTCCCGTTTAAAGTTCTTAGATAGCGCGAGCTTTATAGCCGCAGGAGTTCCTTCATCCTGAGAGCCCGGCTCTGATATCGCGGCGAGCATAGGAACAGCATTGCCTGCAAATAGCGATGGGAATGCTTGCCATGTTCGAGGATAAAGATCCAGAAGTGCAGTAATATGTTCGGACCACCAAACGTCTGCATGGAGGTGAGGATGGTTTTTCAACAGTTCAGTACGCACTTCATCAATTTTGTTCAGTGATGAAGCACTTGAAGGAACATTTGTTAAAAGAAGAAAATAATTTACCGCTTCAGAACCGTCCCGAGTAATTACATTTTCTACGATCTCGTTTCGAAAATCCGAAACAACAGCGTTCCGAGCATCTGTGGTTGGTCTGTCGATTGTACTATGGTGTTTAACCTGAAAAAGGTAGCGTCCGCTCCGCGGGTGCTGTCCCGACAGTAGTCCCTCTGAACTTGGAACGTGAATGATTTTTGGGAAGTTGGGATTTCCTGGAGCGGTTTCCCCATCGCGGCCACCATCTTGGCCTTTCAGAGGCGTAAGGCGAATATCTTCCCCAAATTTGCAAACTAAAAGGGCATTGATTAATCGCTGAAATTCTTGAGGATGTAGATTGTTAAAATAATACGTAATCACAATTATAGAGTTCCGGTTACGTTAAGATACTGAGAAGATTGACTTTCATGAGTCAAGGTGTCAACTTCTGGAGGCAAAAAAGATTGAGGCGTAGTTGCTTGGCTTGTGTATCGCGACGCGGACAAGAGGGCCGCCTCCACTGCATCGCTATCGGATCGATCTCTCTGATACTCTAACGCTAGGGATAGTTATGATGTCTAGTCACGAGATGAAGTGTCGGTCGCAGTAATTTCTTCGTCGGAGTAATTTCTGGCTGAACTTTAAGATGGCGTACGGAGCTATTAATGTGGTTTTCCCGCCGTTGAGACGGTACCAACACAACCTTTAAGAAGGCTGTCTAGCTAATACCACCGTGGTTCTATAGCTGAAGAGTTCCTTCTTCTAACTCGGTTCTTCGCCTGCATAACCATTTTCAGCAAAGGCAAAGCTATGAAAATCTACGGCGATACCCAATCCGGCAACTGCTACAAAGTGCAACTCCTGTGCAGCCTTCTGAAGATTGACCACGAATGGATCGATGTCGATATCCTGGCGGGCGACACGCAGTCTGAAGCTTTCCTGGGCAAGAATCCCAACGGCAAAATACCGTTGTTGGAACTCGATGGAGGCGAGACCCTGTCTGAGTCAAACGCCATTATCAACTATCTGGCAGGGGGTTCGGCTCTGTATCCAGCGGAGGGACTGGCTCAGGCGCGGGTTCTGCAATGGCAGTTTTTCGAGCAGTACAGCCATGAGCCGTATATCGCGGTCGCGCGTTTTATCAATAAATACCTGGGGCTGCCAGCGGACAGGGCGGAGGAATACGCCTCGAAGCAGGCGGGTGGGCATAAGGCGTTGCGGGTGATGGAGCAGCAGCTTGGCCAAACGCCCTATATAACGGGTGAAACGGTTACCACCGCAGACATTTCGCTTTACGCCTACACCCATGTGGCCCAGGAAGGCGGCTTTGACCTCGCGACCTATCCGGCCATCCTGAGGTGGCTGGATCGGATCGCTGCGCTGCCGGGCTTTACAGCCATGGCCCGGAGTTGACGATTATTTCGATCAACTGACCGGTCTTCGCCTACGGATTGTCCTGGGGCGGCGCCGCATGAATCCGGTTTATGTCACCCGTGGGTACCGCAGGGTCGTCATGGATCAGCACAAGAATGGCGCCGCCAATCACGGCAATGGCAAACAACGCTTTGATGATGGTGGATTTCGGCATCAAGAGCTCCCTGATGTGAATGATTGAATCGTCTTACCCTAGACCTATGGGCAGAGCGTTGCGATAACAACCGTTAATGAGGGTTGGCAGACAAACGTGAAAAATAGCCCAAAAACACTCTCAACCTATTGAACTACCAGTTTTTGGTCACCCAACCCCAGAGTTCATGCCATTCTGCCCGATAAGCGGAACTTGGCCTTGTTGTCGTCCTTGCAGGCTCTACTCGACCGGGGACTGACCATGGCGAATGCGGATTGCCTGGAAGACGCCGTGCCGAAGACCTGGCTGGTTTCGAGTGAAGATGCTACGGCGTTGTGGAGTGCTCGGCGCCAGCTTTTTTAAGCCGGTTGCCGGTCACTCAGCAAGGGTGTCTACCAGGGCGACAATACGCTGAAGGCCTCCTGTCTCTGAAGAAGTGAGGAGTTACCTGTCTCACTGGAAGGAGAAGTTCCTTAGCTGGCCTCGGAATCCGCGTGATGTTGCATATTGATCTGGCGCAAACCTGGCTAATGTGTAACTGACGCTTGTCTATATGATTAGCTTACGATTTACTGTTACTGAATCAGCAATAGCAGGACAGTGACATGGAACAAACCCCTCGAGATCAGTTTCCTTTCATCAATGCCCGGGTAGCAAGACGCTGGCGCAAGTTGCTGGATGAGCGCCTGAAAGACCTGGGGGTTACCCAGGCTCGCTGGTTCACCATGATCTGCCTGCAGCGTGGTGGTGGAGGATTGACCCAGCGGGAGTTAGCCCATTTGATGACCATCGAGAATCCGACATTGGTCCGCCTGCTTGACAGCCTCGAGGAGCAGGGTCTGATTGAACGCCGGCCCTGTAAGCGTGATCGGCGCGCCAGGCTGCTGTATCTTACCCATGCCGGTGAGCGCTTTATGAGCGATCTGAATGAGCGGGCGAATGTGTTGCGAGAGGAGATGCTGAAAGGCATTGAAAATACCGACCTGGAAGTCGCCCTGCGTGTTTTTGAGCGGGTTATGGAAAATTCCGCCAACCTCAAAAATTCCTGAACCCGAGACATTTTTCAGGCGCGGGCGACAAGATTAGGATTGGAGCATTCCGCAAATTCCGCCGGCACAGGACAATTCCATCACGGCTGGCAGTCAATTATTAAGTGTGTTACGTTTAGTTTATACTGAACGAAATGAACATAATGTGCGGCAGTCGTCCTAGCCTTTTTGGCCGATCATCGAATTAACGGGCATGGGAAGGTGGGGCAGCATCCGGGAGTAAGTTCTTTGCAACCGGTTCAACCCGCCTTGGCAGAGGGCGCTTCATTGAAATCTCGACGTGGCAAAAAGTGTTATTGGAGTTGGTGCTCAGGTTTGTTGCTGGGCTTCCTTGTGACGTCAGCTTCCGCCGACGGCCTGCTGTCCCTGAAAGTGGAAAACGATGCCTTTTCCGCCGGTGGCGATGGTCAATACACCAACGGCGTAGAGGTGATCTGGGCCTTTGAGCCCCCGGATCGACATTGGACCCGCCGTCTTGCGGACGTCATTCCGGGCTGGTCTGGCAGTACTCTTGCGGGCGTAACGTACCGGCTCGGGCAACAGATCTATACGCCCGAAGATATAGAGGTCGAAACGCTTATTAAAGATGACCGCCTCTATGCCGGCCTTTTGTTTGGTGGAATTTCGCTACTGAGCGAAAGGGAGCACGGTGGCTTGCGTTTGGCAGACAGCCTGCATATCGACGTGGGCATCGTAGGACCGGCTTCCGGTGCTGAGGTAGTCCAACGAAATTTCCACGATCTTATTGCGGCAGACAAGCCGAGGGGTTGGGACAACCAGCTTGAGAACGAGCCAGTGATTAATTTTGGTTATGAACGGGCCTGGCTTAAACAACAGGATGTCGCTGAGCTAAGCCTGGAATATGGACCGTCTGCCGGGTTTGCGCTCGGCAACCTGTATACCTACGCTTCCAGCGGCCTTGGGTTTCGTTTGGGAGAGGGGCTTGATCGTAGTTTCGGCATTCCGTCAGTCGCCCCCGCACAAGGCGGGCAATCTTCTTTTCGGCGGGATCGGGGCTTTAGCTGGTACGTCTTCGCTGCCGTAGAAGGGCGCTATACAGCACACAACCTGCTGCTCGACGGCAACAGTTTCGAGGACAGCCACTCCGTTGACAGTCGTGAGTGGGTTGGCGATGCTCAGGTGGGTGCGGCATTGACCTGGGATCGCTGGCAGATCGCCTACACCTACCTGTGGCGCAGCGAAGAATTCGAGGAAAAGGACGGCGTCGATCAGTTTGGATCGATCGTTCTGTCTACCTGGTTATAAGTGAAGGCATGAATTGAACGGTTTTTGAGTCTTTTGCCCATTCAGAGGTTAGTTATATGCAGACAGAGAAGAGTTTGATGGTGCGGCTATTTGGGGTCCGCATGTTGCCAATGTGGTTGGCGGTTCTTTTGCTGGCTGGTTGTGACAATTCCTCCGGTCAGGCAAAGGCTGAACGGTCAGCGCCGCCGCCTCCGGAAGTCGGGGTTGTTGAAATGCAGCCGCAGCGTGTGAACCTTTCAATGGAACTGCCGGGCAGGACCGCCGCTTACCGTATCTCGGAAGTGAGGCCGCAAGTCACGGGCATTTTGCAGGAGCGCTTGTTTGAACAAGGCGCCCAGGTCAAAGCAGGTGAGGTCCTCTACCAGATCGACCCCAACCGATACCGTGCTGCCCATCAACGGGCCCAGGCAGAACTGGAGCGCGCACAGGCCGAATTGCGACAGGCTCAGCGGGAGTGGGCACGTACGTCAGACTTGTTTGAGAAGAATGCGGTCAGCAAGCGTCAGCGTGATGAAGCGCTATCGGCCTTGGAGGCAGCCCGGGCGGATGTCTCCCGATCCGAGGCGATGGTCGAAACGGCGGGTATCGAGCTGGCGTATACCGAGGTCAAGGCTCCCATCGCCGGGCGCATTGGCCCGACACTGTACACGGAGGGTGCACTGGTAACCGCCAATCAGCCCCAGGTCCTGGCGCGCGTGGTTCAGCTTGATCCCATGTATGTCGATATTCAGCTACCGGTCGAAAAACTGGCTCGAATTCGGTCGTCTCTGAAGGAGGGCGCGGCTTCTAAGGCCGGCCCAAATGAAGCCGAGACTGTTTTGTTGCGCGAAGACGGTACCCCCTATCCGCATAAGGGACGCGTTGACGTTACGGATGTAACCGTCAACCAAAGCACCAGTTCGGTCACTGTGCGGGCGGTTTTCCCCAATCCTGACGAAGACCTTCTGCCTGGAATGTACGTGCGCGTTCGCCTGAGCGAGGGGGTACGGGAGAACGCCATTCTGGCGCCGCAGCAGGGCGTGAGTCGTAATCCGCAAGGCGCGGCCACGGCGTTGCTGGTCAACCCGGAGGGTGAGGTTGTCGCCCGCCAGTTAGAGGCAGAGCGGGCCATTGGCGCTTTCTGGCTGGTGGAAAAGGGGTTGGAGCCGGGGGATCGCCTCATCGTCTCCGGTCTGCAAAAGGTTCGGCCAGGAGCCAAGGTGAAGCCGGTTGCTGCAGATATTCCATTACATCCCACCCAAAACCAGCAAGCCCGTGGCAAGGATAGTTCACAGAAAAGCGCCTCCGACGACGAGGGCCCCGCACAATGATTAATTTCTTTATTTCCAGGCCCGTTTTTTCCTGGGTTCTGGCCATTGTCGCCATGTTGGCGGGCATCATGGCGATCTTCGTTTTGCCGGTCCAGCGATACCCGTCGGTGGCGCCGCCGGCGGTGGAGATTCAGGCCGATTATCCTGGCGCCTCGGCGGACACCGTGTCCAATACTGTGGTTCAGGTCATCGAACAAGAGATGACCGGCCTCGACAATCTGCTCTATATGGGGTCGACAGCGGATTCCTCAGGCCACGCTACGGTTACTCTCACCTTTGCGGCGGGCACCGATCCGGACATTGCCCAGGTCCAGGTGCAGAACAAGCTCAAACTGGCGGAACCCCGACTCCCGGAAGTGGTGCGCCAGCAGGGGATCAGCGTCGAGAAATCCAGCACCAGTTTTCTGATGGTAATGGCATTCGTCTCTACCGACGGTCGCCTCAGCAAGCTGGATATCGCCGATTTTATCAGCTCCGAGTTAGCCGAACCCATTGGACGGGTGACTGGTATCGGCAGCGTGCAGGTTTTCGGCTCTGAATATGCGATGCGGATTTGGCTGGACCCTTCGGCGTTGACCAATTACGGCCTGACCGTCGCCGACGTGAGCGCCGCCATCGAGGCGCAAAACGCCCAGGTCACCGCCGGCCAGCTCGGCGGGCTGCCCGCGGTCGAGGGTCAGCAGCTCAATGCCACGGTCACCGCCCAGACCTTGCTCACCTCAACCGAAGAGTTCCGCAACATCCTGCTCAAGAGTATGCCCGACGGGTCCCGGGTGCGCCTGGGGGATGTTGCCCGCGTTGAGCTGGGCGGCGGTGCAGTCCAGATTGACACTTTCTACGATGGCGAGCCGGCAGCCGGCCTTGGCATCAATCTGGCGCCGGGTGCCAACTCGCTTGCGGTCACAGAGGCTGTTAAAGCGCGGCTCCAGGAGCTCGAGCCGTATTTTCCGGAAGGGGTGGAGATTCGGTATCCCTACCAGACGGCCCCCTTCGTGGAGGCCTCCATCGACGCGGTGGTCACAACCATCATCGAGGCAATCGCCCTGGTGGTCCTGGTCATGCTGGTATTTCTCCAGAGTTGGCGGGCTACCCTGATACCAGCGATCGCAATCCCGGTGGTGCTGCTGGGCACCTTTGCGATCATGGCGGCCTTCGGCTTTTCCATCAACATGCTCACTCTCTTCGGTCTCGTATTGGCGATCGGCCTTCTGGTGGATGACGCCATCGTGGTGGTTGAGAACGTCGAGCGTGTGATGCATGAGGACGGCCTGAGCCCGATGGAGGCGACGCGCAAGTCCATGGGGCAGATAGCCAGCGCGCTGATTGGCATCGGCGTGGTGTTGTCTGCGGTGTTTATCCCGATGGCCTTCTTTCCGGGCTCCACCGGGGCAATCTATCGGCAGTTTTCCCTGAGTATTGCTGGTGCCATGGTGCTTTCGGTGCTGGTGGCTCTGATTCTGAGCCCCATGCTGTGTGGTCGGATCCTCAAGCCCACGCATGAAAGAACCTTGCTGCAAAAACTGTTCGGCTGGTTTGAGGCAGGCCTGGGGCGACTGACCCGGGGCTATGTCCGCCTGGTTGGCCATACGGCGCGCCACGCCTGGCTCTACACACTGGCGTTCCTGGGCATCGTCGGCCTGGTGGCCGTTCTCTTTGTGCGGTTGCCCGGCGGGTTCCTGCCCGCGGAAGACCAGGGGTTCGCCGTGGTGCAGTATCAGTTGCCCGCCGGTGCGACCCAGCAGCGCACAATCGATACGATTCAGGTTATCGAAGATTACTTCATGGACCAGGATGAGGTGCAGGGCCTCTTCACAATCGCTGGTTTCAGCTTCGCTGGCCGGGCGCAGAACGCGGGACTGGCGTTCGTCAATCTCAAGCCATGGAGTGAGCGCGATCCCGAGACGCAAAGCGCCGACGCGATCATTCAGCGGGCGAACCGGGCGCTTGCCGGGCTGGTGCGTGATGGGCGGGCTTTTGCTTTCAATTTGCCACCGATACCGGAATTGGGGCAGGCCCTGGGCTTTGAATTGCGTTTACAGGATCGGGGTGCCATCGGGCATGAAGCGCTCATGGCAGCGCAAGGTCAATTGCTGCAGTTGGCGGCCGAAAGCCCCGTGCTGACGAGTGTGCGCCCCAACGGTTTGGCGGACAATCCCCGCTACAAAGTGGACATTGATTACGAAAAGGCGCAGGCCCTTGGCATAGAGCCGTCCGAGATCAGTCGACTTCTGTCGGTGACCTGGGGCTCGCAATACGTTAACGATTTTCTCCATGAGGGGCGGGTCAAGCGAGTCTATGTTCAGGGTGATGCCCCTTTCCGGATGCTGCCTGAGGATTTTGAGGCGTGGTATCTGCGAGCCGCTAACGGAGAGATGACCCCGTTGAGCGAAGTGACGAACGGACGCTGGGAGTATGGCTCACCGCGCCTTGAGCGTTTCAACGGTGTTCCGTCCCGTCAGATTCAGGGTGAGCCGGCACCGGGCTACAGTACCGGTGAGGCCATGGCGGAGGTCGAACGTTTGATCGCTCAACTCCCGGACGGTGTGGCCGGCGCCTGGAGCGGCCTGTCCTATCAGGAGCGCCAGGCCGGTGCCCAGGCATCCCTGCTTTACGCGCTGTCGGCACTGGTGGTGTTTCTGGCGCTCGCCGCGCTCTACGAAAGTTGGACCATACCCATTTCCGTGATGCTGGCGGTGCCCTTGGGCGTACTCGGGGCGGTACTTGCAGCGATGGTTCGCGGGCTTCCTAACGACGTCTTCTTCCAGGTTGGCATTCTGACCACCGTTGGTGTGACTGCGCGCAACGCTATACTTCTGGTGGAGTTCGCCCGCTCGTTAGAGGATCAGGGAATGAAATTGATCGAGGCAACCAAGGAAGCGGCGCGAGTGCGCTTGAGGCCGATTCTGATGACATCGGTTGCTTTCGGCATGGGTGTGTTGCCGCTTGCTTTCGCCAGTGGTGCCGGTGCAACCACCCGTATTGCGATAGGAACGGCGGTTCTTGGCGGCATGATTTCGGCAACGATACTGGCGACGTTCTTTATTCCACTGTTCTATGTGGTCGTCCGCCGTATCACGGATTTTCTGAGTGGCTCCAGAGACCAGGATGACTCGGCTGCGGCCGCTCCCGGACGGGCAAATGGAGGTGTGGCTGATGACCGTTAAGGTATTGCTGACCACTTTGATGGTGTTGTCACTTGGTGGCTGCTCACTCGCGCCGACTGTTAAGAAGCCCGAGCCGTCGATGCCGGAAAACTGGACGTCCGCACGACTTTCGGCGGACGAGAAACTCCCTCTGGACTGGTGGCGTGGCTATGGCGATCCGGCACTTGTCACGCTTGTTGAGGAGGCACTTGATGCCAACAACGATCTGCAGCTCGCCGCTGCCCGGGTTGCCGAAGCAAGGGCGCTCCTTACCGGACAGCAGGCAGAACGATACCCACTTCTGGAGGTGGAGGGCTCCGCGGTGCGCCAGGGCCCGAGTGAGGAGTCCGTCAACAGTACTGGTGGTCAACCCTTCAATGATATCCAGGTTGGCGGTGTTCTATCGTACGAGCTGGATCTCTGGGGGCGGCTTGCCAATGCCAGCGAAGCAGCCCGGGCACGGCTTCTGGCCAGTGCAGCGAATCGCGAGGCCGTGCGACTGGCCGTGATTGGTGAGGTGGCCAATGGTTACTTCAATTTGCGTGCGCTTGATCGTCAGATCGACATCGCGGAACGCACCGTGTCGTCCCGCCGCGAATCGGTCGCCCTGCAACGGGCCCGGTTTGAAGGAGGCGAGATTAATGAATTGGCCCTGCGGCAGGCAGAATCCGAGCTTGCGGCCGCTGAATCCGAACTTCCGAGGCTTCGCCAACAGCGCTCCCTTCAGCGAAACGCCTTGGCAGTGCTTCTGGGGCGAGATCCACAACGGATTGTACGTAGTGATATTTCCGTAGCGAATACCATTGGTGAGATGGATGTTCCGGCCAGTATCCCTGCAGGCCGACCAGCAGATCTGATGGTTCGGCGACCCGACATTGCCGCAGCCGAACAGGAATTGATCGCGGCCAACGCCGAAATCGGTGTTGCCCGGGCGGCGTTTCTGCCCAGGATTTCATTCGAGGGGCTGCTGGGCCTGCGAAGTGCGTCCGGTGGCGACTTGTTCCAGGGTTCGGCATCCACGTGGCAGTTGGGCGGCTCGTTAGTCGGCCCGTTGCTGGACTTCGGGCGTTCCGAGGCACTAGTCAATCAGGCGGAGGCGCGTCAACGCCAGGCCCTGATTGCGTATCGTCAGGCCATTCAGGTGGCGTTTCGGGAGGTGCTCGACGCGATGGCCGGGGTGCGTGGTACCGAAGATCGCCTGGAAGCGCAGGCCCGGCAGGTAGCAGCACTGCGAAGCACGGCTAAACTTGCGCGATTGCGCTTTGAGGGTGGCGCGTCCAGTTACCTGGAGGTGCTGGACGCTGAACGAAGCCTGTTTACAACCGAACTTGATCTCGTGGAAACGCGGCGCGATCACTTGCAGTCGACGGTTAATTTGTATCGCGCGCTGGGCGGGGGTTGGCAGAATTCATTGCAATCTTCTGATTATGAAAACACTGACTGAATCAGACAGGCGTTTTATTGAGCGCCTCGGTCTTCAGGCTCAATCTGAAGGCTTTTCCCGCATCGCTGGGCAACTTTGGGCGACACTGATCGTGTCGGATGGTCCCGTCAGCTCATCGCAGCTTGTGGATACGTTGCGTGTCAGTAAGGCGAGCGTCAGTACGAATACGTGCTTTCTTGAAAGACTCGGCATTGTTGAGCGTCGAACAATGCCGGGTGAGCGCCAGGACTTCTTCGCGATTCGTCCCCATCCCTACGCTGCCTTGGTGGAAGGGCAGATAAAACGGCTCGAGGCCAGAAAGGAGGTGATCGCCGAAGCCAAGGCAACCATTACCAATGAACAAACGCTTGCCAAGCTGGCTGATCTGGATCAGTTCTACACCCTGTATTATGAGAGCTCCAAAGACCTTCTAAAGCAGCTGAAATCTCAAATCCATGGACATAAAAAATAATAACATCAAAGGTTTAACCTTGGATTTAATCCGGGCCTGAAGGAAACGCGGGCTATGTCAGAGCAACCCTGGCTGGTGTTACTGCGAGGAGGCCTGAATGGTTTTTGCCATCTGGAATGTCTGGTCAGCGGCTCAAAGCAAAGCAGACTAATTAAATTGCCTCTTGCGCACCTATCTACTGATAGGTAAATTAAACGTCGTATGCTTAATGACCAACAGAGGTAACCAATGAAAATTTACGACACTGAAGGCTTTCCCAACCCGCTGCGCGTTCGCATTGCCCTTGCCGAGAAAGGTGCCACCGATAAAGTGGTGTTTGTCCCGGTGGATGTCATGGGTGGTGAACACCGTACCACTGATTTCAGGGCAAAGAACCCCGATGCCACCGTGCCGGTACTGGAGCTTGATGACGGCACCTGCATTGCACAGTGCAACGCCATCACTGAGTACCTTGACGGTGTGTTTGACGGGCCCTCCCTGACGGGCGCCTCGCCTAAAGAGCGTGCGGTTATCGCGATGATGAATATTCGTGCCGAATCCGGTTTGATGAATGCGGTGGGCGCGTATTTCCACCACGCAACCCGGGGACTGGGGCCCGACCTTGAGACATGGCAATGTCCTGACTGGGGTAATAAGCAGAAAGAGGTCGCTCAGTCCACGATGGCCTATCTCAACGAGGTGCTTGCGGAAAACGAGTTTCTTGCTGGTGACCGTTTCACTGTTGCGGATATCACGGCTTATGCCGGACTGGTGTTTGCAGAGTTCGCCAAGGTTGACATTCCCGGTCACCTGGATCATCTCCTGGCCTGGCGTGCCCGGGTCGCGGCCCGTCCGTCGATTACCGGCTGATGCCCGGGCCTTTTGGCTTGGCGGACTGATTAACCGGAGGACAGAGCATGGAAATCAATGCAGATTTCACAAAGCCCGTGGTCATTGATACTGACCAGCTTGAGTGGCGCCCTTCACCCATGAAAGGGGTGGAGCGGCGAATGCTGGATCGTATCGGTGGCGAAGTGGCCCGTGCCACCAGTATTGTGCGGTATGCGCCAGGCAGCCGGTTCTCGGCGCACACTCATGACGGTGGTGAGGAATTCATCGTACTTGACGGTGTGTTTCAGGACGAACATGGGGATTATCCTGCGGGAACCTATGTGCGGAATCCGCCAACCACCTCTCATGTACCAGGCTCTGCCGAGGGCTGTACGATTTTTGTCAAGCTCTGGCAGTTCGACCCGGCGGACCGCACCCAGTTCAGCAAAAACATGGAAGCGGAACTGGGTGCTCCGGTGGAGGGCATTTCCACCTCGCTCCTGCATGAGGACGAGCGTGAAACGGTCACTCACCGCAAGCTTGAGCCCGGTGCTAACTTGACATCAGAGGCGGCCGGCGGGATCGAGGTGTTGGTCCTGGACGGCGATGTCACGGTAAACGATGAAGTGCTGGGCAGGAATGCTTGGCTGCGTCTGCCCGAAGGAGAAGCATTGTCCGCAACGGCCGGAGCCCGTGGGGCGAAAATCTGGATGAAGACAGGGCACCTTCGGTTTGTCAGGACCCCTGAAGTGTAACCAGCAGGAGCCTGAACATTTCTGGGCTGCCAAAGAGCCAAAAAGGGCTTGATCAGGGGAAGGAATCGTAACCTTCCCCTGATCAAGGTGCCATACACGGCAACTGCCTGAGTGAACGACGTTAACCATTGACTAATTATGAACCGTGACACAAGAACCGCCCTGTTAGACTTCGCAGAGCGCACCGCCCGATCAAGAGGGTTTGACGGATTCAGCTATGCGGATCTCGCGAAGGCCATTGGCATCAGAAAGGCTTCCATTCATTATCATTTTCCGACCAAGGCGGACTTGTCGGAGCGTTTGATCGAGCGGTATCACACCAGCCTGAAAGAGCGGCTGGTTGAAATAGAGGCGGCCTGTTCCAGCGCCGGCGAACGCCTGAGTGCTCTCATCGCTGTGTACCGAAGTGCCCTGCATGACGGCCAGACCGTCTGCCTGTGCGTTGCCTTTTCAATCTGTCGCGAAAGCCTGCCCGAGGCGGTTGTCAACCGGGTGGGTAGCGTTCGGGCAATGGTGCTGGACTGGACCAGGGCAACCTTTGAACTGGGCCTGAGGGATGGGTCAATTTCGTCCATTTCTGATCCCTCACAAGAAGCCTGCGCAACCCTGGCCACGCTGGAAGGCGCCCACCTGGCGGCACGCACAGCACAAGACCCAGCTCCATTTGATGCGGCTACACAACTTTTAAGGGCTCGCTGCCAAAGTGCTTCGGAAGGGAACAACACTGGCGCTTGAATGGCAGTGAATGAGACGCGACAGAAAGTCGTGACATTAACCTGTTATCAGGAGGTGCAACATGACCCCTCACAACCTGCCAAGATTTGATCACAATCCGTTACGCTACACAGCACTCGGAAACTCGGGCTTGTTCGTCTCCGAACTCTGCCTGGGAACCATGACCTTCGGCGGTGATGAAGACATCTGGGGCCTGATCGGCCAGTTGCAGCAGGAACAGGCCGACGAACTGGTGAAGATCGCTCTGGAGGCGGGAATCAACTTTATCGATACCGCCAACATCTATGGCTTCGGGGCCAGCGAGCGCATCGTCGGCCAGTCCCTGAAGAACCTCGGCGTTCGCCGGGAAGATGTCGTGCTGGCCACCAAGGTGCTCGGCCCCATGGGCGAGGGCCCCAATGCCCGTGGTGCTTCCCGTGGCCACATCATGAGCGAATGCAAGGCGAGCCTGGCGCGATTGCAGACCGATTACATTGATCTGTACCAGATCCATGGCTTTGATCCGGCCACCCCGATCGAAGAAACCCTGGAGGCACTGAACACCCTGGTGCAACAGGGCCATGTGCGTTATGTGGGCTTGTCTAACTGGGCCGCCTGGCAGGTCATGAAGGCCATCGGTATCACCCGGGCCCGCAACCTGTGCCCGGTAACGTCTCTGCAGGCGTACTACACCCTGGTGGGGCGCGACCTGGAACGGGAGGTGATCCCCATGCTGGCGTCGGAAAAGGTCGGGTTGATGGTGTGGAGCCCGCTGGCCGGCGGTTACCTTTCCGGCAAATACGAGGATCCGGACGTATCCGAGGAGAACCGGCGCACTAAGTTCGACTTCCCTCCGGTTAACCGCGAGCGGGGCAAAGAGGTTATCAAGGTCATGCGTGAGGTGGCTGACGGAAAGCAGATTGACGGCGAACCCGTCACCGTGGCCCAGATCGCTCTTGCGTGGCTACTGCACCAGGAACCTGTATCCAGTGTTATTGTTGGTGCCAAGCGACCAGATCAGTTGAAAGCCAATATCCGGGCCGCACAGATCCGATTGTCTGATGACGAGCGTAAAGCTCTGGACGAGGTGAGTCGTATCCCGGAGGAGTACCCGGGCTGGATGATGGCAATGATGGCCGGGTACCGAAATCCTTCCGAGCCTTAATCCGATAGCGACCCACTGCACACATTTCGCTGCGCCTTGGCTGCGCAGCCAAACAACGGGAAAACTCGTCTATGCTGTCAAAAGTTAAACGTCCGTGGCTACTGGCCACATCGACGACGCTGTTGGTTGTTTCAACCCCGGGCCTGGCAAACTCGGCGTGGGACGCCAGCCTGGGTGCGGGTGTACTCTATACTCCGGACTACCTTGGCAGCGACGATTATGAAACCAGGGTCTGGCCGACGATCAATGTGAGCTATGGTGACCGTTTCTACTTTAACATTCGCGATGGTCTTGGCTGGAACCTGATTCGCCACGGCAACTGGAAGCTGTCGCCCTTTATTGGTTACATTCCGGGGCGCGACAATGACGAGGATCTTGAACGCCTGGACAAGATTGATGGCGGCGCGATCGCCGGCTTGCGCGTTGCTTACAACCACGACGCATGGTCGTACAGCGCAGCCGTCCAATCTCCCTTCACCGGCGATGTCGATGGCTATCAGGTGGTGCTTAAGGCACGATGGCGGAACCAGTTCAGCGATCAATGGTTTGCCTCCCTGGGGCCGAACCTGACCTACAGCAGTGATGACTGGACAGACGATAGGTTTGGTATTTCCGATACGGAAAGTGCCCGCTCCGGCTTGGCCTCTTATAGCCCTGATGGCTATGCCCGGTATGGCCTGACAGGCAGTTTAACCTACTCGTTGTCTGCGCAATGGTCGGTCACCGCGACCGCTGGGGTGTCACAATTAACCGGCGATGCCGAGGATAGCCCGATTGTCAGTGATATCGGGGAGGCTACCCAAGCCTACACCGGTGTTTTTATGAGTTACCGATTCTGAATGTCTTCGGGGACCGGGGCAATTCTTGTCACGGGAATGGGCAAGTAACCCCTGAATCTCCCGGTTCTGGCTTCGTCGGCTATGTAAGGATTACTTCGGAGCTCAAACACCTGGCTCACTTTTCCTTTAACCGAAACCAGAGTGCGTAAAGCGCCGGAACAAACAGTAGGGTGATCAGAGTGCCGACTGCTACGCCCCCTATAAGTACATAAGCGAGCGGCCCCCAGAACAGGTCAAAGGTCAGAGGTACAAACGCCAGAACGGCCGCCAGGGCAGTGAGTACCACGGGGCGAGCGCGTTGGACGGCTGCCTCGACCACGGCTTCCCGAGCAGCCATCCCAGTTGTGAAGTTGTCCTGCACCTGCTGCGTCAGAATCATGGTGTTTCGCATCAGGATACCGCCCAGGCCAATGAGCCCCAACAACGCGGTAAAGCCAAAAGGTTGATTAAACAACAGCAAAGCCAGCACAGCGCCAATGAGTCCCAATGGCGCGGTGGCCAGAACGGTCAAGGTGCCGATAAATGAACGCATCTGAAGCATGATGAAAATCAGCATCAACGCCAACATCACCGGTTGTAAAGTCTGAATGGAGGCGTTGGCTTTGGCGGATTGCTCCACCGTACCGCCAATTTCAATACGATAACCGTCCGGTAACCGTTCACGCAGGCCTGCCATCGTACTCCAGATCTCTTTGGTGACATCCGGTGGCTGGGCGCCTTCCACATCCGCCTGAACGGCCAGGAAGGGGGCGCGGTTGTAACGCTTTATAACCGGTTCCTCATAACGAACCTGCCACTGCCCCAGTTGTTTTACGGAGAGTTTGCGGCCGTCGCGGGTTTTGATTTCAAGATCTTCGGGCATCATGATTTCACCGCGGGCATTACGCGCCACCAGTTGAACGCTCCTTATGCCCTGGCGTAACTCGGTAACGGCCACGCCGCGAAGCTGGAACTGGAGTTGCCGTGCAACCTCTGCCGGGGTCAGGCCCATCCAGCCCAGGTTTTCCGGGTCCAACTCAAGATAGAGCGTGGGCACACGCTCATCCCATTCGAGGTGCGGCATGACGATGTTCGGATGCCCGGTCATGAGAGTCCGAATCTGGTGCGCGATCTCTCTGAGTTGATCGGGTTCCGGACCCAACACTCGAAAACTGACCGGCCAGGCCACCGGCGGGCCGTACAGCAAACGCGTTACACGCACTCTCGCCTCAGGAAACTCACCCGCCGCGATTTTGGCCTCCAGCGTCGAGATGATGTGATCGCGCCCTTCAACGTCCTGCCCGATGGCAATCAACTTGGCAAACGCCGGGTCCGGCTGCTCGGGGTTTGCCGATACGAAGAATCTGGGTGCACCGGCACCGATGTAAGCGGACAGGCTTTTAACCTCCGGCATGTCCATCAATATCGCTTCGAGGCGTCTGACGCTTTGATCCGTGGTGGCAATAGCGCTCCCCTGCGGAGCATAGACACTGATCAGAACCTCGGGGCGATCAGAACTGGGAAAAAACTGCTTCTGTACCTGGGCTGCCATACCGAAAGCACTGAGAGCCAGTAAACCCACTGTGAGAAAAACGACGGTTTTCCGGTACCTTACACACGCTGCAATCACCCCACGCAACCGCTGATAAAAAGCGCTTTGATAAAGGTCCTGGCCAGTATGCCCGATGTAATCGGGCAATAGCTTGACGCCCAGATAAGGCGTAAAGGTGACCGCCACCCCCCAGGAAATCAGCAACGCAAAAGCCAGCACCCAGAAGATGTTACCGGTGTATTCCCCGACACCCGACTGAGCAAAGCCGATGGGGACAAAACCGGCCACTGTTACTAGCGTTCCAGACAGCATGGGCGCGGCTGTGACGCTCCAGGCATGACTGGCTGCCCGTACCCGGTCCCAGCCACTCTCCATCTTCACAATCATCATTTCAATGGCGATGATCGCATCGTCCACTAACAGGCCCAGTGCGATAATCAACGCGCCCAGGGTGATGCGGTCCAGGTTAATGCCCGCTATTTTCATCAATAAAAAGGTCAGCCCGAGAGTAACGGGAATCGCAATGCCCACCACTAAACCCGCACGCAGGCCGATCGCCAGAATACTGACGCCCATTACGACGACCAATGCCACCAGAAACTTGACCTGAAAAAGATCAACGGCCTGAGTGATGGCCTCAGCCTGGTTGGTCAGGGTCTGTATTGACATCCCCAGGGGCAGCCTGGCCTGTTCAGTGCTGACAAACTTACTGAGCCGTTCACCAAACTCCAGGCCATTTTCGCCCGCCTCCATGACGACGCCCAGGAGGATCGCATCCTCACCGCTGGAACGGACGATGTAGTTCAACGGATCTTCATAGCCCAAACGCACCTCGGCCAGATCAGACACGGTGATAACTTGGTCTCCGATACGCAGAGGTACTGAGGCGAGGCGCTCAAGGTCAGACAGGTCAATGTTGCTGCGGACATAAACCCGCGGGCCGGCAAGATCAACAAAGCCCAGAGGCTCAAGGCGATTGTTGGCCTCTATCGCCTGCAACACTTCTTCTGCCGACAAGCCGAGATTGTTGAGCCGGTCCTGATCAAACTCGAGATACACCCGCTCAGGACGCTCGGCCAGGATCTGTGCCTTTTGCAAGCCGGGTAGCCGTTGCAGGCGATCTCGTATCGCTTCTGCCTCGCGGGTCAGTTCACGCATTGGCATTCCCGGTGCTGTGAGGGCCATCAGGGAGAAATACACGTCTGAGAAATCATCGTTAACGATGGGGCCGATGACACCACGGGGGAGATTGGGGCTTTCATCGGACATGCGCTTGCGAACTTGATAGAAGAGATCGGGCATTTTTTCACTAGGCGTATAATCCTGGAACCGGATAAGCATGGTGGCCTGTCCGGGCCGAATGGTGGTTTCAACAGTGTCGAAATACGCCACTTCCTGTATTCGTTTTTCCAGGCGGTCCACCACCTGATTCCGTAGCACCTCAGGGGTTGCTCCTGGCCAAACCACAGAAACCACCATTGCCCGGACAGTGAACGCAGGGTCTTCCGCCCGACCAAGGGATGAGAACGCGTAGAAGCCCGCAACAACGGACATCAAAAGAAAAAAGAGGGTGACCGAACGCTCGCGCACTGCCAGTGCGGAAAGATTAGGCAGGCTCATTGAGCCAGCTCCCGCACCGCCATGCCAGGCGTGAGCAGGTGTGTCCCTAATGCGACGATCGGCGTAGTCGCGTTGATGTTGGCCCGGATCTGCGCATACTCCTCACCCAAATCGATAACCTCGACCGCAAGGGGGGTCACCATGCCGTCGGAGACCAACCAGACCTGCGGCGTTTCTCCTCTCTCATCAAGGGCACCCAGCGGTACACGATGGCTGGCCGTGGTTTGTTTCTGCATCAGCCGGACACTCACCACTGAACCAAGCGTTAAAGACGAAGGGTAGGGCCCCTCCAGGCTGTATCGGGCACGCCAGCTCCGGCTTCTGGCGTCGGCAGCCCCGGCAATCTCTCTCAGATTCACCGCAAGCTGTTCGCCATTGGGTAAAGGAACATAACCTTGCCGGGGCGGGTTGCTGCCCTGAGGTAAAAAGACCTCGACTTCCAGGGATTGATCTTCAGCCAGAACGGCAAGGGTTTGACCGACACCCACAACCTGGCCGGGCTCAACGATGACCTCGGTGATCACGCCTGCATTGGCGGCTTTTAGTTCCGCATATCCCAGAGCATTCTGAGCCTGCTGATTTCGTGCAGAAGCCGTTTCCACCTGGCTGCGTGCTTCACGCTCCGCCAGTTCAAGGCGTTGCAGGGTTTGTTCGCTGACAAACTGACGTCCTACCAGTTCCTGCTGTCGCTGGAGCTCATTAGTGGCAATGGCCAGGGCCGCTTCTGCACGCCTCAGATCTGCGGCGGCCCCCTCCGCGGTTGCGATAAGGTCTCGTGAATCGAGTTTGAACAGTAAGTCGCCTTTTTCCACGCGCTGACCGGGATCGATGAAACGTTGTTGAATCCGGCCGGCGATCTGAAAGGCCTGGGGAACTTCGTGGCGGCCTCGCAGGGTTCCTGAAAACCTCTGAGATGTTGGACCTGCCTCCTTCAATTCCACTGTTTTTACCCAGGGAACAGGGGGGCGGGCCTCTGGAGGCGTTTCCGCGGACTGCTGACAACCTGACAGAATGAGCAGCGAGATAAACAGGGTCAGCAGAAAGCGCATGGCAGATGTCTCGATCGGCAAGATTAAGGTGTGGATATCAGTTCTCGCGGCATCCAGATAAAGCTAGTTGCAGGATAGCATCGCGAACGATGTCCTTCTGCTCCATAGGCAGAAAATGGGTCGTGCCCTCAAGAACCCTGACGTCAGCCGAAGGCAGCAGGGCCTTCAGGCGTTTTTGTGCCTTTGGTGAGAAGGTTGACCCGCGTTCCGCGGCCAGTGCTATAACCGGGCACCGCAACTGACGAATACCGGGCCAGGGGTTGTGTTCGGTATGGGCAAAGGTGGTGCTCTCCCATTCGGGCGCACACGCCAATTGAACTTGGTCACCCTGCGGCACGAAGGCGTGTTGGACGTAGGCGTTCAGCCATGCTTCGGGCCAGGTCTTGAAGCCACCGCGGCCACGATAGTTGTCCAGCGCAGCAGCGTGCGAATCAAATACCCTGCGCCGACGTGCCGCTCCGGCGGCCAGCGACAACCGATGTGACTGACGCAGCAGCTTGGCCAGCCCCAACTTCAGGCCCTGCACCGGATCCATGATCACCGGTTCCGCCAGAATCAGACCCAGCACTTTGTCAGGCCGCCGGGCAGCGGCCATGATGCTGGTGGTGGCACCGATGGAATGGCCGGCAAGCCAGACCGGTTCGTCCAGGCATTCCAGCAGAGCGATCAGGTCGCGATAATAGGTTTCCCAGCCCCGGAATGTCGACAGGTTGGCTGCACCAACGCTGGCCCCGTGTCCTCGCATGTCCCAGGCCAGGACATTGACGTCCGTGGCGAGCTCGTCAAGCAGTGGATGGTACAGGCGGCCATGGAAACCCGTGGCATGGGCCCAGTGCAGTGTGGGTCGCGCTTTGGATTGCGGCCAGCGCCACAGTGCGATATCGGCGCCATCCGTCGCCCGGAATTCGTCGCGTTCAGGTGTGTTGTGCTTAATGTCCATGACGGTCTTCTTGTTGGGCGGCCATTGTCGGGAGCAATAACTGAACCTGACCAGTGGCGATCGGTTTTTTATCATCGCCTTGCCAGCAGGTCACCTGGACCAGGCTGGTGCGCCTGCCTTGCCGAATAATGTCGGCCCTGGCGAACGTCGATCGGGCCTTCGCGGAGCGGAGGTAATTGATGTGGCTGTCGAGAATGCGCGGGCAACGTGTCTCTGCATCCTGGCTTTGCGCAGCCACCCGCGCGGTGAGTTCGATCAGGGCTCCAAGCACGCCGCCATGGAGGGCTGGTAGCATGAAGTTGCCAATCAGCGCTTCACGACACGGCAAATGAACCAATACGCCTACATCACCGCGCTGAACCTCAAGCCCGAGGTGCTGTGCATAGGGAATGCGCTCCAGAAGAGCCTGCCAGTCAGCACATTCTTTCGCACTTTCCGCAGTGCCTGAGATTTGTGGGGCCGAATCGCCAGTCGTGCTCATGCGCTCTCCTTTCCTGGTCCACCTGCATGCAATTGCTGTCCCTGGGTGTTACGCATGAAGGTGGCGTTTGCCGTCGCTAGTAACTCGCGATTTCCCTCGCTAAGGATGTCACAATGAATAAACGCGACATCGTCCGATAAATGACGACAGGTGGCCACCGCTGACAGGGCCCGGTCGCCGATGGCAGGCCGCAAATAATCCATGCGCAGATCCAGAGTGGCAATGGGCATCAACTCCAGGGCACCCGCGAATACCGCCAAGCCTCCGGCGGAGTCTGCCAGCGAGTAAAGTACGCTGGTGCAGATTTCTTTTGTATCCTTATGGGCGAACATCCATGACTGCGGGGTTAGCCGCATACAGACCTGGCCCTGGTCTACCGAGACAACTTGCATGCCCAGATCCCTGCCGTGAGGAACCTGTTCGGTGAACTGCCACGCCGTCGTCACAGCGTCACTGTGCTGAAGTTTGTTCAGATCGTTCATCAGATCCGCCCAGTCTGACATGCATTTCGCGCAGGGGCGGAAGTGTAGAGGACCAGTGGATTGTCATAGGTCATTGCCATGGCGTTCTCTTGTGAGTAGCATTGTTTCCAAAGTTTGGTTGGTCAACCAACCAAAAGTCAACACTTTGTTAATCCAAATGGCACGGCACCGGTGTAATGGCGTGCGATCAGTGAAACGAATCGAATGATGGCTGCTCTGATGATTAATAAACGGGATTGCTCAGGAGATGGTTAAGCCATGGTTGACAGACAGATTACCCCTGCAAGCAAATTAGGCGATCAGGGTAACGTTTTGTCTAACGCCGCCCGGCTCTTTCGAGAGAAAGGTTTTGAAAGGACGTCTCTAAAGGAGATTGCCGAAGCCTGCAATATGCTGCCCGGAAGTCTGTATTATCGTTACAGCAGCAAGGAAGCGCTGCTCGTTGAGCTGATGCGTCGGGGAGTAGACCTGGTTACAACAGAGGTTGAAACCGCGTACGCCAGCTCGGACGATCCCGTGGAACGATTGCGTCTTTGTATCAACGCACATTTGCACGCCCTGCTGGTTGATTCGGATACGGTTTACGTACTTTTGTTTGAGTGGCGTTCACTGAGCGCGGAGGCCCGCGGGGACATCATCGCTTTGCGTGACCAGTATGAATCCCTTTGGGCCGAGATCATCGAAACGATGATTGAGCAAGGCGTGATTCGGAAGGATGTCAATGCTCGCCTGCTTCGCCTAATCGGCCTCGGGGCGCTCAACTGGGTCGCAACCTGGTTTGATCCGAAAGGTGTCTATACACTCGACGGCATTGGTGATTTTGTCTGGAACGTCATCATGGATGGTGTAATCAGGAAAAGTGTACGAACATAGGCACTGGCTCCCCAAGCGTAATTAGCGCCGGTTTATGTTTGTTAATCACGTGTATAGATGGTGTGTGATCTGACGTTTAGCCTGAATTGCTCAGGTGGCTGGCCAAACCAGCGTTTGAAGGCGCGTCTGAAATTGGCACTGTCGTGATAATTCATCAACGCGGCAATGGCCTCGATTGACAGTTCGCTGTCACGCAGGTATAGCGCTGCCTGCTGAGACAGAATCTCGTCACGGATTTTTCGAAAACTGCTGCCTTCATGGTTGAGTTTACGCGCCAGGGTGCGTTTGCTGATGAACAGAGAAGCAGCCGCTTCCTCTTCACTGAGCGTTCCCGGCGGCCGGGACAACATCATCTTCTTCAGCCGGGTCTGGTAGCTTGGCTTATCGGACTGAAGTTGCGCAAGCATGGCTTCACACTGTCGCATGGCCAGATGATAGTTTTCATGATTGGCAGAGGCGTTTGGTTCCCGACACAAGGCCATCGGCAAGCTGAGTTTTAATTGGCTGCAATCAAAGTGAATCTGCCCGGACAAAAAGTCCGAATACGTTGCGTGATACTCGGGTTTCGGATGGGCAAAGCATACTTCAGCCTCGCGCAAAGGGCGGCCAACCATGAACTCGCCGAATTCGAAAAGTGCCTTGACCATCGCATCCGACAGGCAACGCTGTATGTCATCGTCTAATGGCCCCAGGTACTGCAGAATACATTCCAAACGCTCACCGACTTGCTGCAAGTGCAACTGGATGAAGCTCGCGCGCGTGGGCAGGAATGTCCGAATCGCGTGTAGAGCAGTGAGGAGGTCGGGGCTGCTGTAAGCCACGAACCCCATTGCTCCGTGGGTTGCCGGAGTCATTCGTTTACCCAGCCTTAACCCAAATTCTGGCTGGCCGGACAGATCCATTGCATTACGCAGGATCTGTATCTGCTGAGCCACAGTAAGCAGTCCGTCCTCGCTCAAAAATTGCGTCACCCCAAGTCCAGTGCCCCGCAGCAGACGCGGAAGTTGTCTGGCTGTCAGATTCAGCTCACGTGCAACTAGCCGTGAGTAATTCGATGGAATATCCGGACCGGGACTTTGCAACTCCTCCATTTTCTTCCGCGCCGCCATCATTGATACCCCCCTTCCTAAAGTTTCGCCATTTTGTCTTCAAATGACCCCTGCTTGTCAAGAAATGACCTGAAAAATATGCTGGCAGACAGGCAATATCTGTCAATCATCAATGCTGGTAGGAGAACAACATTGGGCAAAGTTACGTTTATCGAACATGATCAAACTGAACATGTCGCAGAATTCAAAGCTGGTTCCTCGGTAATGCAAATCGCTGTTGATAGCGCCATTCCCGGTATCGACGGGGATTGTGGGGGGGAGTGCGCCTGCGGTACCTGCCACGTTATCGTCACGAACGAATGGTTCAGCAAGACAGGCACGCCTGGCAATGAGGAAGAACAAATGCTGTCAATGACACCGGAGCGGGCGAGCACTTCGCGCCTGGGCTGCCAGGTGGTACTGACTGATGAAATGGACGGCATGACCGTGCATTTACCCGAGTTCCAGATGTGAACACAGGAGGACGCATGCCAACACTGCCCAGAACATTTGACGACATTCAGTCCCGACTGATTAACGCCACCTCCAGGGTGGTGCCGATGCAGAGGCAAATTCAGGGACTGAAATTCTTAATGAGCGCCAAGAGGAAGACCTTCGGCCCACGCCGACCGATGCCCGAATTCGTTGAAACACCCATCCCGGACGTTAACACGCTGGCCCTTGAGGACATCGATGTCAGCAATCCGTTTTTATACCGGCAGGGTCAGTGGCGCGCCTATTTCAAACGGTTGCGTGATGAGGCGCCGGTCCATTACCAGAAGAACAGCCCTTTCGGCCCCTTCTGGTCGGTAACTCGGTTTGAAGACATCCTGTTCGTGGATAAGAGTCACGACCTGTTTTCCGCCGAGCCGCAAATCATTCTCGGTGACCCTCCGGAGGGGCTGTCGGTGGAAATGTTCATAGCGATGGATCCGCCGAAACACGATGTGCAGCGCAGCTCGGTGCAGGGAGTAGTGGCACCGAAAAACCTGAAGGAGATGGAGGGGCTGATCCGATCACGCACCGGCGATGTGCTTGACAGCCTGCCTACAGACAAACCCTTTAACTGGGTACCTGCTGTTTCCAAGGAACTCACAGGCCGCATGCTGGCGACGCTTCTGGATTTTCCTTACGAGGAACGCCACAAGCTGGTTGAGTGGTCGGACAGAATGGCAGGTGCAGCATCGGCCACCGGCGGGGAGTTTGCCGATGAAAATGCCATGTTTGACGACGCGGCAGACATGGCCCGGTCTTTCTCCAGGCTTTGGCGGGACAAGGAGGCGCGCCGCGCAGCAGGCGAGGAGCCCGGTTTCGATTTGATCAGCCTGTTGCAGAGCAACAAAGAAACGAAAGACCTGATCAATCGGCCGATGGAGTTTATCGGTAATTTGACGCTGCTCATAGTCGGCGGCAACGATACGACGCGCAACTCGATGAGTGGTGGCCTGGTGGCCATGAACGAATTCCCCAGGGAATTTGAAAAATTGAAGGCAAAACCGGAGTTGATTCCGAACATGGTGTCGGAAATCATCCGCTGGCAAACGCCGCTGGCCTATATGCGCCGAATCGCCAAGCAGGATGTCGAACTGGGCGGCCAGACCATCAAGAAGGGTGATCGAGTTGTCATGTGGTACGCGTCGGGTAACCGGGACGAGCGCAAATTTGACAACCCCGATCAGTTCATCATTGATCGCAAGGACGCACGAAACCACATGTCGTTCGGCTATGGGGTTCACCGTTGCATGGGCAACCGTCTGGCTGAACTGCAACTGCGCATCCTCTGGGAAGAAATACTCAAGCGTTTTGACAACATCGAAGTCGTCGAAGAGCCCGAGCGGGTGCAGTCCAACTTCGTGCGGGGCTATTCCAGGTTGATGGTCAAACTGACACCGAACAGTTAATTAACCGATTGACCAGGATGGCATCCGAACGTGTGGAGAGTCCAATCCCAGGGCACAGCGAAAGAGATAGCCTATGGTAAGCAAACGTAAAGAGAGGACGGTCATTGTTGGCGGTGGGCACGCAGCAGGTGCCCTCCTGACAGCCTTACTCCAAAAAAAATATCAACATGAGGTCGTTCTGGTGGGGAATGAACCTCATCCGCCCTACCATCGACCGCCGCTGTCCAAGAATTACCTGACAGGAGACGTTGATCAGGAGTCGCTGTACCTGAAACCGCGCTCGGTATACGAGAACGCAGGCCATCAGTTGCGGCTCGGTGTGCGCGTCGAACAAATTGATCGGGACAGTAGCACCATCAGCTTGTCGGATCAGAGCAGGCTGCAATACGATCGACTGGTCCTGGCCACCGGGTCACACCTTCGACACCTGAACGCGCCCGGGGCTGACTTAAATGGCATTCATTACCTGCACGACATAGCTGATTCAGAGGTACTGCGTGAACAGTTAGTTGCTGGAAAGCGCCTGGTCGTCGTGGGTGGTGGTTACATCGGCCTTGAGGTGGCGGCCAGTGCCAACAAAAAAGGTGTTAATGTCACGGTGCTAGAAGCCGCCGAACGTCTTATGCAGCGCGTTACGGGCCCGGAAATATCAGCGTTCCTTTACGACAAACACCGTGGCGCCGGCGTGGACGTACGTCTGAACACAGCGGTAACCGGCTTCGAAGCGGGCGATCAGGGGCATGTGGCTGGCGTGACGTTGGCGGACGGAAGCACCGTACCGGCCGACATCGTCCTTGTGTCGATCGGCATTATCCCGGAAACCGCTCTGGCTAAGGACGCCGGCCTGCCCTGTGATAACGGTATTATTGTTGACGAATTTACCCGTACCGAGGACCCCGCCATCTTGGCGATCGGTGACTGCACCCGGCACCGGAATCTTTTCTTCGAGAAGATGCAACGACTCGAGTCTGTCGCCAATGCTGTCGATCAGGCTCGTACAGCCGCGGCAACCCTGATGGGTGAGGAGAAACCCTATGATAGCGTTCCATGGTTCTGGTCAAACCAGTACGATGTTCGTCTGCAGATGGTAGGATTGTCGCAAAATCATGATCAGCGAGTGGTTCGAGGCACCCCCGAGGATAAAGGATTTGCCGTGTTCTATCTCCGCGAAGGCTGTGTTATTGCTGTTGACGCGGTCAACCTGCCCCTTGCTTTTTTGGTAGGCAAGACACTCGTTCAACAACGCAGAACGATCAACCCGGAACTAATAGAGGATCCGGATACTGAACTGAAATCTTTGGTGAACGGAAGGCTCCAGAGTTGAAGGCAATATGTTGCGTGGCAACCGAAGCAGCCAGTCACCGGAGTGAGCCAATAAATATGAACTTGATCCTCTTAACAATAAAAGATTGTGACTTTGCGCGACCGCTATGGGTTGAGGTGTATATCACTGAATCTTGGTTAAATCACACCAAGCACTTAATGTTTTCGGCCTCTTCTGTTGGAAGTGTCACTGTTGAAGCCGTTGGAAAGTGGCATCCAAGAACGGGCTACTCAGGGTTCAAACTGCAGGCAGTCTGTAAGTCAAACAGAGTGAGATTCAGGCTTTTTGGAGATGTAAATGGGAGGCGGGTTCTGACATCCGATATTGATATCAGGACACTTGACCAATTGAATCAAAGGTATGGCGCTAATGAAACAGTTTTTTATAGCAAGGACGTACCAGTGCTGATGGCAATCTATTACTCAACTAAACGGTTAGAGGTTTTTAAATAACGTTTGCTGGCTGCATTCAGCAACCTTTTGATCGGTGAAAAATATCTGCTGGCGTAGGCCTCAAGTTTGGGAATTCTCGAACATATGATGAAAGAAATGATTTGGGTCACTTAGGGAGACTCTGAATAAGTCCCCAAAATCAGCGATAATACGGCCGTCGTCAACCGCATAGGATCGTTGCCACCATGGATCAGATCACCTTCTCCGAAGCCGAGTACCAGACCAAAAAGCGCAAAACCCGCCGCGAGATCTTTCTGGAACGGATGGACAAGCTGATTCCGTGGAAGCAGCTGGAAAAGAAGGTAGCCCGTTATTACCCCAAGGGCCAGAACGGACGGCCTCCCTATCCTTTGTCTGCCATGCTGCGCGTTCACTGCATGCAGTTGTTCTATAACCTCAGCGATCCGGCCATGGAAGATGCATTGTACGAGATCGAATCCATGCGCCAGTTCGCTGGCCTGAAGCTCGATCGTCTGCCAGACGAAACAACGATCCTTAAGTTCCGTCATTTTCTGGAGCAGCATGGTCTCGGCAAGGTGCTGTTCAAAGAGGTGAACAAGCACCTGGAGAAAAACGGCCTGATGCTGCGTGAAGGCAGCATTGTTGATGCCACCATCATCTCTGCGTCCAGCTCCACAAAGAACAGTTCTGGCAAGCGCGATCCGGAGATGCACCAAACCCGAAAGGGCAACGAATGGCAGTTCGGCATGAAGATGCACATTGGCGTCGACGACACACTGGGCCTTATCCATAGCATCGACACCACTGCTGCCAATGTCCATGACATTGTGCCTTCCGGCAAACTGCTGCACGGTGAAGAGCGCCGAGTCTTTGGTGATGCCGGCTACCTCGGCATACAAAAGCGAGGCGAGCACAAGCACCGTAAAAATGTGTCTTGGTTCATCGCCAAGCGCCCGGGTTCACGGAAGGCCCTGAATGCTGACAAGCTGAAAGCCGAGAAAATCAAAGCCAGCATCCCCTCAAAAGTGGAACATCCGTTCCGGTACATCAAGCAGGTGTTCGGCTACAACAAGGTTCGCTATCGCGGCCTGTCGAAAAACACCAACCGGCTGCACTTGTTGGCCGCGTTCAGTAATCTGTTAATCGGTGAAAAATACCTGCTGGCATAGGGGCAGTGTGCCTATTTTCCGCCAAAATGGCGGGAAACGGGCAGAAAACATACAAATAAATGGAGAGTTGCGTCTGAATTTTCCGTTTTCTGCTGGCTCAAACGGATGCTGGTGAAAATCGACGGTTATTCAGACCTTCCTTAGCTTTCTGTAATTGGCGAGTACAATGTATGCGCCGCGAACATGATCAGTCTTTGTTCGTCATGGCATCGAACACGTTTTTGTGGCTAACTGAGACCAACGTTTTATTAACGTACTGGAAGACCGATTTGCCGATGGAGATTCTTGATAACCTGCTTCATCGATACCCCCTTCGATTTCGCAGTGTGGCAAGCCCCAATATCCTAGACACCTGACAGCTTTGTGAAGTACTGCTTTTCTAAGGAGGCTCTGAATAAGTCTCCAAAATCAGCGATAATACGGCCATCGTCAATCGCATAGGATCGTTGCCAGCATGGATCAGATCACCTTCTCCGAAGCCGAATACCAGACCAAGAAGCGCAAGACCCG
>Ga0208794_1000402_pt1 | contig 29617 bp, 36 predicted proteins | sample 32_taG_FD_184106 | JGI IMG/M metagenome (GOLD analysis project Ga0208794, IMG submission 184106) | Marine viral communities from the Gulf of Mexico - 32_GoM_OMZ_CsCl metaG (SPAdes) (version 2) | ecosystem: Environmental > Aquatic > Marine > Oceanic | place: Atlantic Ocean: Gulf of Mexico... | reverse complement strand
GCAGTTTGAGAAGCAGCACCATGAACAATCAGCGGAATATCTGTTGATGCATTCGGAAGGATTTCTAAAGTTGCATCAGGAGTAAGGTTAGCAGAACCTACATTACCGATAGCAAGCAATTTACTTGAAGTATCTCCAATGATTGTATTTTCAATATGCAGTTTATTACTATTAGTTCCAATAATTGAAGGAATTGATCCCTGTGTAACGAACTCCAAGTTATTACTACCTACAGTACTTCGATTTGCATTGAATCCTAGAGATAAATTGTATGAACCTACGCAAGCCCTACCAGCATTACTTCCAACAGAAAAATTGAAATCTCCCTGTTGTTCAAGCCCAGCAAAGTATCCTATGAAGGTAGTATCTTCACCCAAACTATCATGACCAGCAAAATAACCTATAGCAACAGCTTCCTTAACTCCTACCGCATCCGAAAGAGCAAATCCACCAATAGCAACAGTATTATCAAAATCATCAGAACCAAGACCACTGATGTTCTCAGCACAGTTATAACCAATAAATACTGATCTATCAGCATTAGTGTTAAAATCTGGATCTAAAGATTTTCCAGCCTGAAACCCTATTGCAACGATACCCAGCGAAGAAAGATTAGAAACTGCGTCATCTCCTATTACAACTGATTTTTGTAAATCAGGAGAACAATCTGCTAGAAGATTACTACCAATAATAACCATCTGCGATCCCAAATTAGCAGCATCAATATTATGACCAATAACTACAGAATCAGTGGCTCCAGTAACAGAATGTCCAGCTAGGAATGAAGGAGTAAGAGGAGCAGTTAGAGGATCTTTTAAACCTATAATTCTAGGAGTGCTACTAAATTGTATTTCATCAAAGTCTCCAGTTCCACCATAAACATTGAATTCATCACCATCAAGCACTAATCCTGAACCAGCAGTGTATGTAGTTCCTCCACCACCCGCACCAGAAATAATAACCGTATTCCCATCTCTCGTTGTAGTGATTGCGTCTTGACCACTGAACGTGACCGTTTCTCCATCAGAAATTGTAGTAGAATCGCCAGTAACAGACAAATCCCAACTTGTCATACCAGCACCGGCTTGACCAGAAATCGTTAAAGTATTGGTGCTATCATCGTAGAAGACATTGGATGTGCCAACACCAGTGAATGTGACAGTTTCACCGCTTGTGATTGTGTCGGTTAATCCAGAGACGCCAACTTTCCAGTCGCCAGTCTGACCAGTATAAGCAATAGTCTGGGTAACACCATCTGGGAAAGTTACTCCTTGTTCTCCAGTAATAACTCCATTAACAGTTAATCCACTTTCTATAGTTGTCATACCATCTGATTCAATAATAATTATTGGAGTATTATTTACACCCAACCACATACTATTGGCAGAACCAGATAAATTAATCATCCTTTTGTTATTAGCATATAACCAATGATTAGCACTTGTATATTCAGACCATGCACCACCTTGACCAAATTTTGCAGTTCTCTGACCACCCTGCATATCAATATAAGCAGTATCATCAAGATAGTTTTTCAGAAGTATTTTAGAATCGGCTCCAGTGGCCTTGATAGTCATAGTCACTGTATTAGATAAATCTGATAAACCACCAGAAATTAATACATTACCATTTTCATCTACAGACATTAAATGCTGGTCGTCACTACGTTTCCACTCTTGGAGATTTGCAGATTGAGATGGAGCACCCTTTACAACCAAGATTTCCTGTGAGGATGTGTCGTTGGTAATGATAACACTTCCAGCGGTTCCACCATTTACTTGTGGTGAAATCTCGTAATTGTATCCGGTTGCTTTGATGGAGAGACGTTCGTAGTTAGTTTCATCCCCACTATGATAAATCTGGAATTCTTGAGCAGTATCACTATTATCTCTAATACGAATTATATCATTAGCAGATCTTAAATCAAGATAACCGCCTAGACCATCTAGTGTTGCTGTTGTAGAAGCTGAAAAGATACCAAATTTACTACTACCAAAATAAGCAGTGTCACTCTGTAACTGTAAAGCATTAGTAGCACCAACATAAAATCTATAGTAAGATGCGTTTGTAGTAAGCCATCCATCATCTTGTAATTTTAAACCAACTCTATTATTAGTATGGTCATACAAAACTAAATCATTAGTTCCACTATCGTAATATAACCCACTATTTTCTGTAAGATTATTATCATCTCCAAAGAAAGCAACTCCACTCGCAGTTCCAGTTGGGTCAGAACCTCCACCACCACCTTGACCAGTGTAAGCAACCGTTTGAGTAACACCATCTGGGAAAGTAACACCACCAGAAGTAGCGATTAAACCACTTTCATAATCAACAGTAGCAACAACAACACCATTCTCATTTATCCATCTTGTCAATGGTAATGCTTGACCAGCACCAGCTTCTACGGTCAATACAGGATAAGCACTTGTATCATTCTTTACATGAAGTCCCGCTTGAGGATCAACATTCAAACCAAGTTGATTTAATGTCTGATTATAAACAAAGTTTGAAACACCTGTAAGTTCATTATTTGTAGCACTAAAGAAAGCAACTCCACTTTCAACACCAGTTGGAGTAGAACCTCCACCACCAGAACCATCACCAGCACCAGAGATAGATACAGTATTAGTAGCACTATCATAAGTAACAGTTGTAAGTCCAAGACCAGTAAATACAACAGTCTCATTACTTGTAATACTATCAACATTGCCAGTTACATTGACATTCCAGTTATTATAAAGTAATCCAGAAACTGTATCAACATCGTCTGCTGCACCTTGAGCGATACCGGAAACTGTTACGATGTCAGCAGCATTAGTCGAAATGTTGGTAGCGTTTGTATCTGTGATACCGGAAACTGTTACGATGTCAGCAGCATTAGTCGAAATGTTGGTAGCGTTTGTATCTGTGATACCGGAAACTGTTACGATGTCAGCAGCATTAGTCGAAATGTTGGTAGCGTTTGTATCTGTGATACCGGAAACTGTTACGATGTCAGCAGCATTCTGCGTCACTCTTGTATCAAGGTTTCCAGTAGCAGTTTGGAGTGCTGAAATATCTGTGTCGTTTGTATCAATCTGTCCCTGTAGATACCCAGAAGCAGTTGCAACGTCATCAGCAGCACCTTGAGCAATGCCAGAAATAATAGTATCATTGGCTTGTAAAGTACTAATATCCCCATCATTAGATGTAATCTGTGTTTGCAAATAACCACTAGCATCATTTACATATCCAGTAGTAGCATAACTTGAGAGATCTTGAGTTTGACCTGTATAGGCAATAGTTTGAGTATTTCCATCAGGAAATCTAACTCCACCAGCATCTACTTGTAAAATGTAGTTACCACTATCATAGAGAAGCCCAGTAGTTGAAGCAATGATAGCAGCACTATTTCCAGCAAGTATTTGAGTGAAAACTATTCCACTTTCTACCTTATCGCCTAAGCTTTTTACATCATCACCACCCAGCTTGGGGGTAGAAGGCTTTACAACAATTTGACCAACTGTAGGGTGGCTTCTAACAACATGACCTAAAGAAAGTTTGAAGTTAGGTGCAATAGGAGAAACACCAGTCAATCCACCAGAAACTTCTGGAGACAAAAAGATTTCATCACCATCATTAAAATCAGAAGTATCTAAATCTCTAACAACACCATAAGTTGTAACATAACCAAAACTATTATCTTCAATATCGTGAGTTGCTAAACCAATCGCCTGTGCTGAAAAATCTCCAGTTGCAATCGCTTTTTCTACAGTAACATGTGTTCCTTGAGAACCTAAAATACGAACAGCTTCACCATTTGAAATAGTTCCACCTGTATTGTTTCTTACCCTTAGAAATTCTTCTTGACCAACCTGTAATGTAATATCTGGTTCATCATTATAAACCGCTAGAGCATGATTTTGATTATCATAAAAAATACGACCCTCTGTATAAGTAGGAGCAGCACCTACATTAAAGTTAATCCCATCTATATCTACAACACATCTATTCCCAGAAGTATGAACAGAACCACTTGCCGGATAAGTTACAAATATGAAGGTATTAGCATCGCCCGGAAGATTGAGTAGATTGTCACTATTAGAACTTTTTAATACAGTATCTCTAGAGACAGTGTTTCCACTGTAAGTTCCTATACCAACTTCAAAATCAGTAAGATTTTCTATTGTATAAAAAAGTTGGTCATTATCTGTATAAACAGCAGAAAAATCTACAAATGCACTTACACTTGATGTTAGTGTTACATTGCCAGTTCCAGCAGTGGTAGATTTCTGTTTTACTCTATCAAAAAGATTAATGGGCATTTTATCCTCCGTTTATTTACAAGGCTTTATGCCTTATTATACACCTTTTATAGGAACATAAGAAAAGCTTCAGGATTTAGCTTTGGACCTTCACCACCTCCACCGCCACCAGCATCTGGAACCTCAAGTTCTACCTCAGAAACATTTAAAGAGTTAGAAGATGTTGTAAGCTTAACTCTTAAGTTATTATAGCTAGAAGGAGTAGATGTTAAGGTATAAGATAAAGTTGCATAGCTACCACCCGGAGTAAATGTTGTGCCATCTACGAAAGATGCACCATCATATACATCAACGTCTACAGAACCTCCAAATCCATTAGCTCTTATTCTTATAATTTGATTACCTGCACCGGGACTAGATAAACTCTCAAGCAACAATTCACATGTAGAAGACCCTAAAAAACCACCATTTCTAATAGATGTACCGTCATCTGGTGTCCCACCAATGATTCCATCTCTAGTCGCATCTGCCAAGTCTGTTCCAAAGAAATTGTCTGCCCAGTCGCCAGCACTAATTGTACCGGCAGGATCAGCTTGGGGAACCGCATACTGTGCCATTACTGAATTCCTGTAGCAATAGTAAATCCATCATAAAAATAGTTCGGTGACGTTCCGCTTGTAACTAAAAATCCAAATAAGTCTACAAGGTTTGCAGAAGAACTTAAAGTAGGAGCAGAACCTCCGGGCCAATTTACACGACTACCAAACCAAGTTCCAACAGTTCTACCACCAGTACCATCCTGTTTTAATCTTAACATAAATCTTTGACCAATCTCTCCATTTGTAGTACTCAATGTGATACTAGTTGTGGTTAGCGTTCCAGAAAAAACATTAGAAGTCTCTAAGTCAAAAGTCATAGAAGAACCAATGTTTCCACTATTGGCTATTGTGCTATAACTTGAGTTGTAAGTTAGTCTATCAATTCGTCCAGTTTCAAATACATCTAACTGATATTCAGGTGTGCCATTCCCAATACCTACATACCTTCCATCCTCGATAAGCTTCACATCTCCAGAAGCAGATGCTGAAATAAGAATATCTCCAGCAATGTCATTTACAGTAAAAATAACTCCACTACTTAAATTATCATCAATAGAAAGTAATGTTCCTTCATCCCCCTGAAATAGAAGGGCACTTCCAGTTGTGGTTGCACTTTTAAAACCAGAGCCGTGAACATTTAAGTAAATAGCACTAGTATTAGTGCCTGACCCACGAAATTCAATTGAAGGTTCAGGATTAGTCCCCGGAGTTATTAATATGTCTTGAGCCATTATGCAAACCTTCCTTTTAATGATACATAGTTTAGTTCTATTTGCTCTGGAGTCAATGCTCTATTATAGCATCTTACGATAGAGATATCCCCATCAAAAAACTCTGTCCTGCTTCTGCGTGCGAGACAACCAATAGTTTGAAGATTGAATTGAAAGTTAGTGCTCTGATTATCATTATCCTCTGCCTCAAGCTTGCCATCAACATATAACTTATGTGCCTGATTCACTCCTACATATACTATCTCATGCCATTTTCCATCTTGAACTACAGTAGTTTCACCTTCTAATCTCATAGTTGAGCCGGAACCATTTTTCATGTATGCTCTAGCATAAGGACCATCACTACTGTATCTCAAAGTTCCAAGGGCTATGTATCTGTTGTTAGTATCGGATCTACCAAGAGAATAAACAGTTTTTCTACTATTTAGTTGTGCATCGGTTCTCATCCAACATGACATAGTAAATGGAAAACTATCTGGATAACTATCTGATGTAAAATCAATGTATTCGTCAGAACCATCAAATCTCATAGTTCCACGATTTCTAGCATTGAAAGATGCATTATTTTCTATAGTGCCATTATTTTTTCTTCGACTCAAGTCTTTCCATTTATTTCCATTTCTAGGAAAACTACGAAGACTTGCACAGTCTACATTCAAAATCAAATCTTCTTTAAAAATACTAGTGCCATAAGTTGAAGCCATTATAAATCTCCAGTTCCAGTTGGTGTCCAATCAAGCCCAGCTAAAATGTTACTCATCTGACTCCAATCATATGCGTCACTTCTATTGGGGATACTATTTACAGATGCTGGCATAGTTCCCGTATATTTCACAAATGTGCCTGTCCCAGCAACATCAACTCTTAAACTATTAATAGAAGTTTGTAATACATCTTCAAAAACGATCCAACCAATAGAACCTGTCGGTATAATCACATAACTTCTATCGCTAAAATGATCACTCATTACTTATCTCTCCATTCCACTACAAGCTTGGAGACATCTTTTCTTTCTCCATAAACCACATAGTCATAAGAACCCCAAACACCGCCAACAGTAATCTGTTTATTATTCTTATCTTCCACATACAACTCTTGAAACTTTCCTACAGGAGTTAGACTCACAGTAATACTATTCTCGTCTACAAGATCAGCCCAATAATCAGGCAACTGAATACTATTCAAGTCGGTAGTACCTCTAACATAAACACCATTCTCTGGACCTTCCAAAGATGCATACTGTAGCTTCATTCCTTCTTTGCTAGGATGATCAATCAAGAAGCTTTTGGTTGTAGCATTTAAAGAACCATTGATTGTAAGTGCATTAGTTGTTTTATTCCAAGTAAGATCAGAATCTCCTCCAAAACTACCACCATCATTGAACTGCACTTGAGTGTTAGCTCCACCGGGGGTTCCTCCTCCTCCACCAGCAGTGCCAGAGACAGTCATAATGTTAGTTGCACTATCATAGTCAGTCACAACACTACCAGCACCACTAATGTATAACGTATCAGCATTGCCAATAGCCTCACTATTACCACTACCATCAGCAATAGTCCAACTTGTCATACCTCCACCACCAGCAGATGAAGAAATAGTTACAGTATTATTAGAGCTATTATAAGTCACTCCAACATTAGCTCCACCAGTAAACTTAACGGTATCTGTAGTAGCAATGTTTTCACTTGTAACACCATCAGTTACGGTCCAATACTGATAGTTATCATTTGCATCAATCTGAGTTTGCAGATTTCCACTAATAGTATCAACTTGAGCAGCGGTATAATAAGCAGATAAATCTATATCAATATCTATTCTATTTGTACTTCTAGTGGTAGTAATCTGGTTGAGACCTGAGAATGTTACAGTATCACCATCACCAATAGTAGCAGTAGATTCACTACCAACACCAAGATCCCATGATGTCATGCCTCCACCGCCACCACCTCCGGTGACTTCGCTACCATTCCACATCAAGCTATTACCACTTCTGTATAGCCTGTGTGCAGTATCATCAAATCCAACACTTGTGCCATTGTATAAGAAGATACCACTTCTAACACCTAAATCGCCATGGATGTCTAAATCATAATCAGGACTACTATCATAAATACCTACTTTACCACCTCTCCATCGCATGATAACTTGCTCATCCCTATAAGTTCCATAGCTTGGATCTGTATTATCAATCTTAATAGGTTTAGACGAGTTTTTAAAATCAAAGATACTCCAATCGGTTCCAGCGGTATTGGTTCCAGCAGTATATAACTTTTCACCAGCCCTCCAATGAACTAGTTTAGTTTGATTATTGCTAGAGTTCAGAACCATGTTACAAGGCAAGTTATCTTGACCACTAACATAAATCATGTTAGCATTGCCAACATTAGTGTAATCATCAGTATTTAATCTAAGCTTACCCTGAGCATCTACAACGTAGTTTGTTTTTTCTATAAAAGTCTCAGTTCCAGAATAATATGTGTATGTTAGATTGAGTCTTGGCGATACACCACTTCCAGTAAGATTATCAGCAGAATGTTGTTGATTTTGAGCAGGACTACCAGCGGCTGATGTGGGATACCAAAATACTATAATATTGCCAGTGTTGCTTGGATGTAATCCAAAGTACTGCTGCAATGCAGGGGTAAAATCTTCACTCTCACTTGGATTATTAGTGGTTCCTCCTCCATCGACTAAATTTAATGTAGTTTGTAATCCGACCTGACCTGCAAAAGTTAAAAAGTCAGCTTTATTATCAGGAACAACAGGATCTGCACTACCAGTATAGATAGCAATGTATCCGCTAATCGCATCATCTTGAAATATACTAGAATTGAAAAATGTAACCTTAGCACCATCTGCAATATCTTCAGCAGCTAAATCTGCATCAAAGTCTGGTATTTCAAAAGGAAGCATACCAGTCGAATTAGTTGTTGCATTAAGAGTAAAATCAAATGTCTCAGATGTATTAGTGAAGCCGGGAGGTGCAAGTGAAGTCGAGATGAATCCATCTCCAGTAGAAGAGGTAACATCTCGCGTTAATGTTTCACTTGAAATGGTTTCTACAAAGGTATCAACCTGAAACATATTACCATCTTGTGCTTGTGCATTCTCAATGTAAAATCCAGTAGTAGTATTAGTTCCTTGAGTTGTTAGCTTGATAGACGTTAACGCTTCATTATAAGTCAGGTTAGAAATACCAGTTAATGTTCCATCTCCACTGTAAAATGCTATAGATTGTGCAGGACCAGTTGTTACTCCCCCACCACCGCCAGCAGCACCAGAAATAATAATAGTTTGTCCATCTCTAGAAACAGTTACACTATCCTGACCAGTAAAAGTAACAGTATTACCATCGGCAACAGTTACGGGATCTCCAGTTGCAGAAACAACAAAGCTACTAAATGGTAATGTCTGTGGTCCTAATCCATCAAAGTAAATCTGATCTACATACAAATCCTTCCATTGGCTAGAAGAAGAGCCAAGATTTTTAATTTTATTTCCAATAGGTTCAAAGTGACCAGAATCTACAATCTTAATCTGTCCTGTAGCTGGACCGCTAGGAGAAGTAGCAAATACTAAAGAACCCGGATTACTTGTTGCATCAAATGTTCCATCTGCTGAAGCTATAACGGCAGAAGAGATAACAATAGCATCTCCACCATCACTATCATTAGAAGCAGCAAATCCAAGTTGTCCTATTACAGTTCCACTAGTAATCGAAGTATCTGTAGTATTTTGTAACGTAAAGTATCTAGCCATTTTGTTTCCTTTATCAAAGGGGGCCGAAGCCCCCTATTATTATCAATCTTAGAATACCTGCCAGTCTGACCCATCACAGATCAACGTAACAGACTCATTATAATTATAGAGGAAATAGATGTTTCCACTGTCAATTAATTGTCCAATAGCGTTACCAGAAATCCTAACTGATGAAGCAGCTTGGTCAGTTTTCTTAACTCTAACAATTTTACCAGTATTTTGAGTAACAGTAGGTAACGTATATGCTTCTTGAGCACCACTAACCATGTTAACGTCAAAAGTAAGCTCTCCAACAGGAACAGGATTATATTGTACTGTTCTAGAAATCTTTGCCTCAGTAATACCACTATCTTTAACTCTAAGAGTATCAGAGTTGATTTCAATAGTAGAATCATCTACATTGACTGAGAGAGCAGAACCACCGCCACCAGCTAAACCGTCACCAGCGGCAGTTGCAGCAATTCTAACATTATCTCCATTGATCTCAATGGTCGTGCCATCTGTATTAACAGATAATGCAGCACCACCACCGCCGCCTAAACCGTCACCCGCAGCAGTCGCAGCAATTCTAATAGCATCAGCATTAGTCTCGATAGTCGTACCGTCTGTGTTAACAGCAAGGACTGAGTTTGCTGACGTAAGACCATCTCCAGCCATAAAGCTGACCATATCTGCAAATGCTTCTTTTTTCGGACCATTATCGCCCGCATCTACAAAGATAATAGTATCACCATCTGCAATAGCAGTATCTGCAAGTGAGTTGGGATTAAAATCAATGTTAATATTTTCACCAGCAGATGCTCTAGTATCAATACCGCTACTACCAATGATTTGTACTGTATCACCAAGATTTACAGTTTGTTGTGGTCCTGTGTCGCCATCTAATGTAAAACCACTACGAGCAAGATCAAACTGAATAGTTTGTGAAGATCTGGTAACAACAATGTTATCGTTAAGACCAGTAAATCTGAGAACATCAGTATTATTAATGGTAACGGCAGTTTCATTACCCGCAGCAGCATCAAATGTATAAGCACCAGCAGCAGCACTTGTCTGAGATGTACCATCTGCCCATCTAATTTCCCTAAATACACCCGTACCTGATACATCTAATTCATAATAGGGAGTAGGAGTATTAATACCTAGAAAACCACTACCTGAATCATAAACAAATGTTGAATCTGTAGCTAATACAGCATTAGGACCGGGATCTCCTACAAAGAGCATACCGGAATAATTTCTGTCTAAAGGATAATAAGCCATTTTATTTATACCTCATAGTTGAATAATAAACTTGTTTATCCTTACAGTATTTCCTATGGCAATTGTGGATCTGTGATATTTATACTTACAGCATCCAGAGCAGCTTGTTTAGCAGTAGCAGCGGCTTGTTTAGCATTGTGTGCCTTCACATTTTCAATAATCCATTGCCTTGTCATTCTATTTACAAATTGAGCAAGATTTTCAGGATTAGTAATGGTAGAAGGATTAGTATCTGGATCTTCAGGAAGTTCAGGATTGAAGTCAGGATTAGCAATTGTTGCCTGATATCTATACTGAGCACCCATAGCAGTTAAAACTTCATTTAGTTTATCGTCTGGAATTTCTACGCAAAACTGTGCCATGATATTATACACCTTTCCTATAAAAAAAAGCCAGTGGCAGCATGTGCCACCACCAGCTTTAGTATTGTAAAACACAAATGTTTTAGAGAGCACCCAAAAGGACTCTTCTGGTATCGAGAGCAGCAAAACCTTGCTCTGCCCAACCATACATACCAGCACGACGCTGACGATGCAAGGTAGGATCTTCAAAGATTTGAACGCCCTGACGAACTGGCATGACAAAGCTGTCACGATTGGTCAAATCAAGACCAACAACGATTTCTTGCTTACCAGCAGGAAGAGTACCGGAGAGATCACCTTCGTAGTAATCATTATACTCTTGACCGTCTCCAAGCTCATCGAGAACGTGAAGATTAACACCAAACATTCTAGCTAAAAGACCACCCTCTTGAGTGATAACTTCTCTACGAGAGATTTCATCAAGCTCATCAACACCGAAGTTGCGAATGTCTTCTTCAGCTTCTGGTGAGATGTAAAGGTCAGTGAGCATACCACGATTGATGGATGAAGAGTTACCACCACCATTTCTTCTCATAACGACTTTCATCAAAGAAACGAGTCTCTTGGAGAAAGTTCCACCAGCAGCGTCAGCATCGTAAATCAAAATGTTACGATCTGCACCAGCGGAAAGAAGTGTGTGCCAACCATCGTCGTTCATCTTCTTAACGAAAGACTTCTGAAGAACTTCAGTTGCACGACCAACAACATCCCAACGTGCATCTCTAGCATACTTCAAAAGGAAGTCGATAGAAGCACCGATGTCGTAGGTTGGAACCATGACGTAATCGCCTTCAACAGTTCTTTCGGGAATACGACCATGATTAGGAATGGTATAAGCAACAAACTCAGACTCAGTGCCGGGAGCGAGGAAATCCAAAGGAAATTCGCTGGTTGCACCGGGAGCAAGCTGGATTGCTTCAAAAATACCACCAAGGATGTCACCATCCATAACGCCCTTTCTCAAAGGCAACTCAAGAGCCTTGGCAATTTCAGCCATTGCATTTAAAGACTCGTTAGAATCATAAGAGCCAGCTTTTGCAAGCAACTGATTCATTTCATCTGTATATTCAAAATACTTACTCATAAAATAACTCCCTATAAATTATAATTAAACAATGTTGATTTCGACTTTAGCGTAACCATCGGAATCAAGTGTAGACAACCAACGACCAACTTGATCGCTTGCGGAACTCTCACCATTTGTGACCAAAAATCCACCGGAAGTACCGATTGCAAAGTGAGCTTGCTCACCAATGACAGGTGTTCCAGAAATTTGGTCAGTAACAACTGTACCACGACGAAGCAAGAGAACCTTGCCACCTTGCTGAACTTCATCTTTGTCATAGTTAATGTGTTGACGAGTTAAGTCAATATTAACAACATCGTTTAAAAGTAAACCAGCAGGCTGGTCAGTAACAGCGGTAGGGATTTTAACGGTAGCTTCGGACTGATCCATAGCTGCACCGGAACCACCACCATCATGAACAACTAAAATACCTCTCTCGGCAGTTTCATTCATGAAATAAGAAAGGTCAGTAATAACTTCTACTCTATCAGGTCTAAGTGCCATATTACTATTCTCCTAAGTAAAGGAATAAACTATTTCTTTAAAACTTTTTGATTAACCCAATCGGTAAGATTGGAACGTAATGAAGCGACTGCTTCTTCTTCAACATCTTCTGAAGCTAAAGTAAGAGTAATATCTTCTTCGCTTGCTTCAGCAGTATCTAAAACTTCTTCAGAAGCTTCGACGACTTCTGCTTCAAGCTCTTCAGCCTTTGCTTCGTCATCTTTCTTCTTCATTTTATCTTTATCGTCACAGTGCATAGCTTCTGCTTCATCTTCTTTCTTTTCATCTTTCTTTTTCATGTCTTTGTCGCCATGCATTCCAGCCTCAGAATCTTCTTCAGCTTTGACTTTTCCACCTTTCATGTATTTCTTCATTGCTGAAACAAACACATCAAATTGATCATCAGAAAGACCAGCGAACTCCTCAACTTGAGCAGATGCTTCGGCTTCTTCAAGACCAGCTTCAACCAAAGAAGCAACTCTCTTGACTTTCTTTTCTTTCATTTTCATTTCGCCCATCATTGCTTCAGCTTCGCCTAACTTTTCAGTCAACTCAGCAACAGTAGCTTCGAGAGAAGTAACCTTCTCTTCTGCTGCATTGGAAACTGCAACGAAAGACTCTTTCTCAGTCTCAAGATTCTCCAAGCTTGCTTTAAGCTCTTCGATTTGAGCCTCATATTCTTTAACAGAAGCTTCTGACAATTTTTCAGTCAACTCTTTAACTTCTGCCTTAGAAGAGTCAAGAGCAACTTTCAAGTCAGCAACTTCTTTTTCTAAATAATCTGACATTTCACTCTCCTGTTTAGGTTCAGAGATAGGATTTTCAACAACAACATTTGATACACCTTTTTTGTTGAAACATAAACCATCTATACAAGATGCCTTACTAAATGGAAAATCTCTATCCGAATTAAAAATAATACTGTCAGGGTTAGCAGGATTAGCAACAAACCCTTTTCCACTAAAAGTAATGTTTCTTAACAATCTACCAACCTTATGATCTTGGTATACACCACCTCCACCATAAGCTCGTAAATGTTGGGTTAAAAATGCAGTATTGTCACCTCTAGCGACTACATGGTATTCACCATTGGGTGATTCTACAGCATAATCAAATCCCTTGAAAATACATTCCATAGAAACACATTTTTGACCAGACTGAATCTCTCTAATCAGTTGTTCAGATCTAGCCTTGTATTCAGGATCTTGCCACTGTCTATAAATAACAGAAGCAACTAGTATATGATATACATCTGGGAGGTCTTTATTTTCAATTCCCCCCTCTAATAATTCAAAATTTTTATCAACGGGCCAGTTACCAATAATATTACCAACAATAACTTTCTCATCATGCTCTAAGTTAGTTGGCTTATACATTGGGGTTTCTCTAGATGCCCATACTTCTTCTGGACTAAAAACATCGTCGTTCTTATTCCATGAAGTACTTACAAGTATAGAGTAAACCTTGAAAACATCGTCGTCGTCCGCAGATGCTTTTGCCACAATATCTTTTATATCAGTACTAAATGTGTTACTAGCAGCAACATCATTATCTAACATAGTAGGCATAGTATAAGCAATAGAAGCATTTGCTTTGATTTGTGTTTCTAAACCAGCATCTATTTCTGCTTGATAAATTTTCATAATTACCTCGTATAGTTACAGGTGTCTTACCTACTGTAAATTACACCAATTCATTTTGAAACATAAAAATCTGCGTAAAAAGACGCCCTTATGTTTCTAATTTCATCAATACTCAACTTTCTCTCTAAAGAAGCAGAGGTATCATCAATCCAATCTTTACAGTGTCTAGCATGAGTTTGGGAAGATGCTTTAGTCATAGCTTGGCCCATATTCTCTAATGTCAAATCCGCAAATGGTTCCAAATTCATCAATATGCCAAACTTAACCTCTTCCGCATTTTCAAACTCTTCAGCAGTAAGACTTCTCATACTTCCTTTGGTATACTGCTCTAAAATACCGGGATTAATAAACTCTGCAATCCTATACTGTGCATCTCTTGCCCAAGTCTGCATAGATGCTTTTAGTGCAGGTTTAAATGTTCTTTCTTGTCTTGGACCAGAATCAGTAGAGTTCTTCGGTCTTCCGGGTTGACCTGTATCTGGGTTTCCAGCAGGTCTTCCCTGAACGCCACCACGATTTTGTCTTTGCTTGGCGTCTTTGGATCTGAGACTTAGAACAGAATCTTGACCGTCCTTTTTATCCTCAAGTTCAAGACCAACCTCACTTGGAGTAGTAAGACCAGTTTGCAAAGTAATCTTCTTCATCTGGAAATCTTGATCTGCTTGATGGAAAGGACTAACCTTCTCGTCTTTTCTATCATTTTCATTATTAGTTCTTCTGTTTTCCATGTCAGGATTTGCCTTAATGTATCTCTGCAAGTATTCATCACTAAGAATGTTTCTATCAGCCATACTCAATAGAATATTCATAACAGAGGCAGGATCTTCCAAATTCATGTAATCAAATTCAACAACGGCAGGATATCTGAAACCCATTGCTTTTTGAACGATCTTAATCTGCTCTTCCCAGAAGTTAATAACGATACTTCTAACATAATTCAACCTCTCGGTTAAAGTTTTCAAAGAAATAAAGTTATTAGTAGTTCCGCTTGCACCAAATGTTCCTGTTAATGTTGGAGGAATACCAAGTGCAGCATAGATAGCCATAAGAGTTGGACGATACTTTTCTTCTCCCAAGAAAGACTGAACATCAGTGCTTGTTTCGATTAATTCAATATCTGGACCCCAGATAATGTCCTTTGTGCCACCTTGAACATTAGCTCCAAGAATACTCTCCAAGGCACTAGAAGCAGCTTGCGTAGGAGCAAGCTTGTGATCCAAACTACCAAGTTTCCATACCCTAATCTTTGAGATAGCACCGTCCAACGCTGCTTGATCAGCGAGTTTCAACTTTTCATACAACATCAAATCTCTAAAACAAGCATAAGTCATAGGATCTGCCCATGCTTGCCAGTCATCTTTTTTATAGTAATAAACAAAAGTTTTATCTGGATCTAAAGGAATAGCTTTATTGTCATTGATAGCTCTTTTTAACTCTTTAGGAACCTCAGAAAGAATCTTTTGAATTTCAATGCTTGGATTATTGGTAAGCTTGCTCATGTGCATACCATAAGTAGGAGGAACCTTAATAGCATATCTAATTTTATCTGTTAAGGATGCTAAAGGACCACCAATGACCTCAATCAACAATGGGTCTAGGAAGTTATACTTCCAAGGTATTTCGTTTTTAGTGTACTGTATGTCCCCTCCTATGGGTTGCATATCGGGGGACGCTACAGCACGCTGCATCTCTAACCGCTTTTTAGCATTTATTTTAGCAGTCTTCGACTTTATTACGACATTTGCTTCTCTGAACAATAAGTTACATAACCTCTCAGAAACAGCCTGTCCATCTATCCTATTAAACCAATCTTTATAGAAATTTTCTACCCTTTTGTTTCTATGAGCTAATCTAACACCCTGACAAGCAAAATCACCCATCAAATCAATAGAGTTGCGAATTAACCCAATTCTTCTATAAGCATAACGTGCAAATCCAATAACCTCTTTAGGTTGAGTAGGAACCCTAGACTCAGGCCGAAACCAATCAAAATCTATTTGCCTTAAACCGGGACGACCACTTAGATCACTTGTAAGATCAGAGAAATCTCGACGGTATGAAGAATATGAAGCCTTAGAAACTTGATTAGTGATGGCATCGCCATAATCCGCAAAAGCCTTTTCCATATCTTTCTCGGATGCCCAACTACGGTATGCTGGATCAGACATTAATTTTACTCCTTAGAAGAATAATAGGTATTGCAATACTTATTGATTATACACCATTACCCATTCAAAAGTGTCAATTATTTTTCTTAACCATGAAACATGTGCCGGGAGTATAAGACTGTGCCCACTCTGGGCCTACATACATGCGTCCATCACCCTTTTCATCCTTGCCTCCTTGACCGATAACCCTACCAATATTTACATAGGTTGGAGCAGGAATAGCTCTTTGCATAGAACGAGCAATCATATTGGCAATGACTAATGCAGAATAACGGTCTTTTCTCATTCTACCTTTTTTGCCTGTATCTAACTTGATTTCTGGAGTATCGAACCTCTCTCTTCCATTAGCTGTAACACTCACAACCACTGTAGTAAGTTCAGTTTTAAGCTCCTCAATATCCATAACACAGTCTTCAAGAGTATCATACAGCTTCAGTGCTGCTGAATCTCCATAAGTTTCTTTTAGACTCTTGAATTGCATTTTATCTTTTTCAGTCATAAGAGAGAGTGTCACAGTGTCAAATCTAGGAAATAATAATACCTTATCTTCAACATCTTTACGAAGACCATGATTTGCTTTACTAGTCCACTCAGCACTTGCAAAGTTAATATATTCTAGAATGTGATCTCCTGCAATGTCATCGGTAGGTTTTTTCTTATTATCCTCAATTATGGGTAATACTTTTCTCTCTCCGGGTTGAAGCTTATCCTCATCTGCTAGACCTTCAGCAATCGCAAAACCACCACCCTGAGAGTCAATACCAATTCTAGAGCATGGAAAAACTCTCATAAGTTCACGAATTTTCCTAACGCAGAAACTATAATAGTCACTTACATCAGTAAGACCCATTCTCATTCGTGCCTGAAAATCTTTCTTGTTTGTAGTCCATGAATAAACGAGTCTGTGATGCTCTGGATGGAGTTCTATGATGATTAGAGCAAAGTTATCCTGTTCACTAGCAGGGTCAATTCCATAGACATACTGCCTATCCTGCTGCCCTCTAGTGGTAACATCAAAAACAGAAGGGCAATATGAAGGCCACTCAGGTTTCTCTACATTTCTATTATGTGCAGTTGCCGCTTCAATCAGACTTCTTCTAAAGAAACCTTGAGAATCAGTTGTGAAGCACGCACCGTATTCCATCTGATAGATACCATTGTGCATAGTTGCTCTGGCTCTTGTAACCTGTTGATCATCCATAAAGCCTTCTGGAATGAGTTCATAAGGAATTCTAATGACTGAGAACTGTGTCCAGTCCAATCTTTTCATGTAATCTGGAACATCTCCATTTTCTGTATTATCAGCCATTCTGCGGAAATCACCTTTATTCTTTATTGTAGAACAATACTTCTTCCAATAGTCTGCGAATGGTTCAAAATCATAACCACACGTTCCCGCTAGAATCGACTGGTTCTGTTGTCTATCTCTGTATTCATCTTCCTGATCTTCTGTCCATCTACCCTCTGCTTGCATCTTCTTACGCTTCGCTGCCTTCTTCACATTATCTGTAGGTTTAGCAGACACAGCAGCAAAACCAGCAACAACGGTCTCATAGATGTCCACTGGAATAGAATTAAATTCGTCTGCAATAATAGTATGGGCACGAAGACCTCTAATCTTGCTTCCATCGCCAAGAGGCACAGCCATGGCCCAAGACTCATTAATCTTCATTTGGCACCTGTCAACGTCTCTACGAGGTCCAGAAGCATCAGAGCAGATACTTTGTAGTAAAGGAGCATTCCTCCAGATTGTATCCATGTATTCAAAAATAACTTTGGACTGCCTAAAGGCAGAACCTACAATAACTATTTTAGTTCCCGGCACTAATGCACAGCGAAGAGTGCAATAAACGGCAAGCAGAAAAGACTTACCGAAACCACGACTCGCAATATACATAGGGAATGCTTTGGTCCATAGTTCTCGTAGCACAACAACTTGCTCAGGGAGTAATTCTATGTTTAATAGAGTTTTAGCGGTCCAGTAGAAATACTTAGGATCTTTCATAAGAGACAGAGCATATAGATGTAAATTATCCCTAGCCTTCTGCGGTAGTTCCTTGAAGGGATTTTTTAGACCCTTAACATCCTCAGAATCTAGATTAAGGTAGGCTAAGTCATCACTAGTTACATCATACTTATTTGTCATTATAGTAATCCCAAACTGATCTCATGATGCGGAATGCCATACGTTGTGCTCGTTCGCTATCACCTGCCGCTATGACATGAATTTTTTTATCAATTCTCATAGTACTAAGCAAGGACATTATGTAGTTTCCTTTAATCCGAATTTTACTTCTTATCTTAGCATCCCTCTCTGGGTCTTTACTGAATTTAACTCCATCAGGATACCTTTCTATGTCTAACCATGAAAACTCTAGTATAAGGAACTTATGTGGAAATGTTTCCATTCTATCCATTTCTGTCCAAAATCTCTTCTCAGAGCAGTTTCCAGCTAACTCAGATACGGATTCTTTACGTTCTATACAAAGAAGATGTTCCATGTCCTCTATTGTATAGTCGCCTATGTCAACTTTGGCCTTGGTGGTGCCTGAACAGTATTTATTCTCCTCAAACCACCACCCATGACCTTCTTTCTCTCTCGTATCTTTTATTATATGGAATTTACTCATCTTTATTATACTTCTTTATTTTGTCTAGCATTTGCCATTCTAGGACTTTTATGAAGAATTGTTCAAAGTCTCTCTCTTTACCTTTGATGTCTGCGTGACATTTCTTACACAAAGTAATACCATTTGATAAATCGTATCTAAGGCCGGGATAAGAACCCCAAGTCTTAATGTGATGGACCTCTAAACGCCCTTGACCTTCACATCCGGGCCATTGACATTTAAAACTATCTCGTTCTCTAACTTGTCTCCTCCAACTCTTGTAAGCTGGATCGTTCCAATTTCTCTTTTCGTGAGGCATCTATATCGCTCCTTACCATACGTTGAACAAGTTGCTGGAAAGATACCTTGGGTCGCCAACCCAACTGCTGGCGTGCCTTTCCGGTATGCCCAAGAAGCCATTCCACCTCGCAGGGTCTATAAAACTCTGGATCAATAACAACATACGGTTCAAAGTTTGAAATACCAATTTCATTGAAAGCCTCCGTTAAAAATTCACGAACAGAATGAGTTTCAGAAGTAGCAATAACGTAATCCTCTGGTTCTTCTTGCTGAAGCATCAAATACATAGCCTCAACATAATCCTGTGCATGTCCCCAATCTCGATGTGCGTCTAGGTTGCCCAATCTTAGCTTTGGAAATTGGACTAAAGAATCTTCCAAGGTAAACCCTGATGTTTTTTCTACAATGTTATCAGGATCTCCGGTTCTAAATTCTTTATCACTGTGTTGATTCTTCCAATTATGAAATTCTCCAATCCATTTGGTGATTTTACGGGTAACAAAGTTCTCTCCCCGTCTTTCACTCTCATGATTGAACAAAATGCCACAGCAAGCAAATAGACCATAAGAATCACGGTAAATCCTTACCATCTCATGGGCGGCAAGCTTTGCTACTGCATATGGACTCTGTGGCACAAAAGTAGTTGTTTCTTGTTGGTATTTAGTATCTCCCATTTGGTCATAATTCTTTCCAAACATTTCTGAAGTTGAAGCTTGATAGAATTTAGTACTAGGTGAGAGTAACCTAATGGCTTCTAGAAAATTAATCGGGCCTTGTAAATTAACTTGTGATGTATAGGAAGGTTGTTTGAATGATGTTCCTACATGTGACTGGGCAGCAAGGTTGTATACTTCATGTGGCAAATAATCCCTGATTAAGTTGTTCACACACCCAGAGTCGGTAATGTCTGCCTCAACAAGTTTAAATTTATCGTTATTTAAAAGATGTTGAATACGCTCCAATCCTTTCTCACTGGAACTTCTTCGTCGTAATGCTACAACAGTATATCCCTTTTCAAGTAGTAACTCTGATAAGTAAGAACCATCTTGTCCTGTAGCCCCAGTAACAATAGCTGTTTTATTCATGTTCCTCTTCCTTTGCAGTATCTGAATTTAGTATAGGTTGATCCAAGTTTCCATCTTCGTAAGAATGATAATCTCCAAGTCTCTCGAATGCCTTGTTTGCAGCAATCGCCTGTATTTCCATCTCATATCCATCATCTTCCATGAACTCAGGTAACTGTTTAAGCCACATAGAGAAATTAGTCTTCGCATCCTCTGCATTTCTCTTTCTCTGCTCTCTAGTACCTTTCAAGTCCTTCAATAGACGCTCCTTCTTTGTGAGGAGCTTATCGTGTTCGTTGATGTAGGCTGATTTAGATGCAATAGCCGCACCAAGTTGAGTGTGAAAAGCGGCAAGTGCTTGTGTGTCCTGATTATCTTTGGGTTTTTCCATTTCTTCAGAAATAAGACGCTCCAGCTTCTCAATCCTTCGCATGTTGTCTTGACGGTCTTCCATGCCCCTATTAATAAGGACTTCAGTCCTGATTGTCTCTAGGATCTGCATCTCCTCGGTGTGAGTAACATCTTCGTTGAACTGCCGGAAGTAGTCGATCCATTGATGCTCCGCATAGATAAGTTCAGCATCATTCATCTGCTTCTTCAATTCCCCGTAATAATATCTTGAACGCATTTCATTTAAAAGATGAGAATGATCATCAAGGTCTCTAGCTTTTAGATTTTGCTCATCTATGTATCTGCGAACAGGGTCTTCTGTCCTGTTTAAATTCTCCGCAATCTCTTCAATAGATAAATCGAAGCAGTTCTCACGAATGTATTTCATCTCGTCGTTCGATAGCTTACCCCTCTTCCGAGTCAAGATTATGCTCCTTTAAAATAAGTGTTATTTCAAGCAGGACTTGTTCCCTCTTGTTTTTATTCAATTTTAGACCATGCACGAATCTAATCCAGTACTCTCTGAGTTCTACTGGCATATTATAGTCAATTGTGTCAAATAAGTGTTTCTTATCTAGCTGTGTCGTTATGTCATTCTCATTGTAGTTAGTATCAGTGTGTTCAACGGCAGTCATAAGTGATTTGCGTTTCTCTGTTCTTTTCATCCAGCGTGAATATAAATCACATTCTAGACGGTCCTTGAATTTGGTGCATACATCATTTACTAATAATGGACACCTATCACATGGCTTTTCGGGACGGAAATAGTTGTCACGCTTAAAATTATACAATCTATTCCTTACATGCGTCCACAAAAAGTTCTCTAAAGGTCTTTGACCATCATAATCTTTTAAACCTTCAAGAGCAACTTGCCATGCCTGCTGCTTCATATCCTCTATCTCATGATAACCAAACTTGAAAGTACTAGCAAATCTATTAGCTATTCTCTCCATAATTTTGATTAGCTCTTGCTCGTCAATCTGATTCATCTTGTATTGCTATCGCCTCTGCGTTATCTATGTCAATTTCAATGTCTTTTAAGTTAATGATCGCATTACACCCAAATGCGTCTACCTCTAATGCTACAGAAATGACCCCATCAATAGGTTCGCCTGTCTCAGCATTCATAATCTTTGTGTCCTCGGGCTTTCCATTATAAAATAATCTTAATTTCATGATCTTTTACATCCTCCTCCACCACAACACTTGTTGTTCGCAATTAAACTAGAAATATCTGTCCCTGAAGAAGGAACACTTAAATCTGCCTTGGCAAGTTCTGGAGAAGCGTCCACAATCTTGTAGTCCGCACTACTAATAACCTTTTCATTCTCACTCATAATTTTGAAACTCCTGAATTTGAAAGTTTGTTTATCTATTATACTCCAAAGCGTTTAGAAAAGTGTTAAGTTTAAAGAAGGTAGTTTAGGTAATACTATTTTGTGGAGATAATTTTACTTTGTATGAACCACCCAAACCTTTTTGCCCCTGATTTTTTGCAAGTTTTTATTTTATAAAATACCGGCCTTATATTTGGCTAAGGGGGGTGGTATCTTTTTTTTCTTTTTTTTAGCTAAAGGTCTTGACTTGGTTTGCCGATAATGTATAATAGAGACATAACGAAAAGGAGATTGGAAATGACAAGTATCGAAAAAGCATCGGCAAAAGTGAACGAGTTGGTTAATGGTGGAATGGAACTGAACGAAGCGATTCGCAAAGCATCGGTTGAGTTCGGCGTTCCTGAAGAAACTTTATTGATTGAATGGGATTTTTAATTTAAAGTATTGACAATCGTTTGCCGATAATTACAATAGAGCATAACAAAGCACATCACTTTTTTGGAGACTGCAAAATGATCAGCGTTAACTTCACCGACAAAAATGACGAGTCTTGCTGGGCCGATTTCTCTTCTGCTCAAGCTGCGGTTGAATACTGCGGTATTGAGAATATCCTATCGTGGGAACACTATGAAGAACCGCTTGGGTATGATGAGTATGATGAGTATGATGGGCAACCTGACGAAGCTCAGGAATGGTACGATTACGACCCTGACTGCTAAATCGACGTAAACCCTTACGCCCCAAAGACTTACGTCGGCGGGGCTGGCGGCGGCGACCTAAGTCCTTATCTGACAACGACTTACGACGATTCGGAAATACTTTCTTTTTTTTCTTTTTTATCCCCTAAAGATCTTGACATTGAATGACGATAATGTATAATAGAAGCAACAAAGGAGATAAGAAATGTTGAGCGTAAAACAGTCTGAAGCGAACTTCACCGAAACCGTCAAAATCACCGTCAATGGAAAATGGATTGGTTTCATTGTCTCAACGGGGTTGACATGCTCGCAAGTCAATGCTAAAGTAAACAGCATGATTAACCGTAACTTTCCACCCGGAACCGTTACCACTTCCAAATGGGAATTTGTTTAGTACTAAATGAGGAGTATGCTATGATTAACAATTCTGATGTATTGCCACAGTTTGATAGGAATCGTCATGGTAGTTTATATGATAGGGGTTCGGCTGATGCTTGGTATTATAGACCGATTGACCCGCATTGGTATCCTGATGGAACCTATAACGGTAAACGGATTGATACCTTGACCGATATGGAAATTGAGGAATACATGGAAGGTTATAACTTTTGCATGAATAACAATCTTCATAAGGAATATTAAAAATGGAAGAAACTATTACACAAGCAATCTGGAACGGGTTTTGTATTATTACTTTTGTCGGAACTATGTTTGCGGCTATTATGATTACTCTAGTTAATTGTTTTAGAAAAGGATGGTAAATGGACGGATGGCATGAATCGTTTTTGATCTGGGTTATTTTAAAGTTATTAGGGGATTGATATGAAACAAAATGATAATGCAGCTAATATTCTTATAGCTATTATTTTCGCACCTATTTTTCTTATTGTTATAATAGCTTGGCTGATGGGTGCGACTACTGGATCGTCTGGTAGCGGAATGACACGATCAAACCAAGAATATTGGGATAGTCGTTCTCAGGAGGAAAAGATTCAGATTTTGTCTGATTATTACGAGGATACTAATCCTAACTGGTAAATCGCTCTAAGTCCTTACGCCCCAACGACTTACGTCTGCGGGGCTGGCGGCGGCGACCTAAGTCGTTACGCCACAACAACTTACGACGATTCAGGATTTCTTTTCTTTTTTCTTTTATTTAAGCTAAATTGTCTTGACTCTATATGCCGATACTGTATAATGAAGACATAAGGCAGAACGATACTTTTTAGGAGATTGCAAGATGAACAGCTTCAACACTCAGATCCAATGCGACGAAAACTTTGAGCCTACCCAAGAGCAGATCTTGGAGTTGCTTCAAGAAGCCGCAGAGATTCAAGACGCCCAGCGTCAAGAGGAAGTCCGTCAGACTTTCTTTGGTGATTTGTTTGAAGAGGGTCACACCGATGTCGCCTACGACGCTTGGCGTGAATCGCAGATTCATGATGGAATCTGGAATTAGGGGTTGACAGGATTATGGTTCAGGGGCTATAATGGCCCCTGTTCTTTCACTTTCTCTTTTGAGGTTTTTATTATGTTCAAGCTGACTTTGATCACTGTTGAAGCCTGTCACGATGGTTACTACAACGATACCACCATCGCGTTTGGCAAGTCGCCAAAGGCTTGCTGGGCCAAGATGAAAGGTCGTAACCACGGACAGCGTATCAACCGTGGTGGTCATCCTCTTGGCTATGGCGGTACGCCTGTAATCTGCTGCCAGCGTCTTGAAAAAAACGGTAAAATTCTCAAAGAAATCTGGGATTGACCTAAGTCCTTATTCCGCAACGACTTAGGGCGTCGGCGGCTGGGGCCGCTTCCTAAGTCCTTATGCCATAAGGGTTTACGACGATTTGGGATTATTTCTAAAAACTTTCTTATTTAGAGTGGATTCCTCTTGACTTTCAGACCGATAAATGTATAATAGAAGACATAAGGAGATAAGAAAATGCTTACTGGATTGTGTTACTTGGCAGCTTTGGTTTTCATCTGCATGGCGATTGCTTACGGTATCCTTCACCCCACCGAAGAGGTTTAACTTATGGACGTTTTGAAGAATCTTGAAAATGCTGTTATTGAGTGCTTGGTCGTTCCTAATGAGTTGCTTCCTGAATCGTATCAAGGCAAGCGTTCCCACCGTTCTCTAAAATCGGTTGTCAAGGAAGCACAAAAACGTGGAGTACTTGAATCAGAACACAAAAAGCTGAAACGGCTCAAGGCAGAAAAGATTGCCATTTATCGAGAAAATGTTGAAAATGGTGTGGAGATTGACTGGCAGATAGACGATATTAAATTATATAAGAATCAAATGTGTTTCGCACAACTCATGGAGCTAGATTTAGATGAAGAATAGTATTTCCTTTATTTTGGTTCATTTGGTCGTTTTCCTGTTTTGCATGTTGTTTTTCTTTTCAGGTTGTGGTAGTATAGAGGGCACAAGGGTTGAGGTTCAAACAACAACTCCCAACGTATGGGATGCAACCCCTGCCCAATCCGTTTCTGTAAAGGTAGTGAGGACATTATGAACGCCGTGAAAATGGTTCGACGATTGACCAACAAAAAAACCCCTGAAGTGATTTGCGAATCATCTCTGGATTATAAACTACCGAAAAACCTAGTCGATCTGATGATTGACGCATCCGAAGCGGAAGACCCTGCGATCCATGAGTATTGTTTCGTTGAGGTTACTAATCATTTGAATGAAGTTTTCAAGGGTACTGGATTTTTTCCCGAAAGGTTGGTAGACTGTGAGTGATCAAGAATTTACTTCAATGGCACAGAAACGACGTTTTGAACAACAACAAAAAGAACTGGAGAAAATCAGAATGGAAAAGTTAGCAAAGACCGAATCACAACAGGCACTTGAAAGATTGGAAATCGTTGAGGGTATCATGGAACAAATGGAGCAACTAGCCGAACAACCCCTAAGCTGGTATGAAATGAGCGAGGTAGAGAAGGCTCACGGGCACCTAAAAAATATTGCTAAAAAGTTGAGCTTTGATTATCACTTGGAAGCGATAAAGGTAGACCCTGACTGTCAATAGTCGTAAGTCGTTGCCCCGTAAGGGTTTAGGCCCTGCGGGGCTGGCGGCGGCGACCTAAGTCCTTATGTATCAACAACTTAGGACAATCTGGATTATTTTGGATTTTGATTGGACAAACCCCTTGATTTATGACGATAGTATGTTATAATGAGGGAGTAAGAGGGCAACCCAGCAACGTGCGGGGTTCCAAAGACTACTCGGTTGAAAGGGATTCTATCATGAATCTAGTATCAAAAGCATCGGAGTTGGCGATGGAAAAATCCAACTATCTAAAGGATATGCAAAAATGGGAAAAATGTCCTGCACTCTTTGACATCAAGGCATTCGGTGGAAAAAATGCTGTTGGTGACTTCGGAGAGAACTTGGTCCATGAGTGGCACAAGGAAAGAGGGATTACTTCAGCAATCATCAAGAAGGGTCATGACGTTCATTCTGGTGACAAAAAGATTGAGGTCAAGACCGCTTTTGAGAGTCGCATGGGAACATTTTGGTTCAACCAAATCTATTACACTGATCCAAAGACCGAAGTGACCAAGGATTGGGATTGTCTTATTTTTGTGTTTGTTTATCCTGATCGTGTTGAGTTGTGGGAAATCGAACGACCTGAAAATCCAGAAGATCATTTCAACTGGAACAATGGTTGGTCATGGCAGAAAAAAGGATCTGAGAAACTTGACCAAAGTAAATGGAAAATGATTGATTGTCTTCCTACCTGTGAACTTGGAGAATAGAGATGCCGAATTGGTGCCAGAACGTAGCAAAGTTTGACGCAAAGGATGATGTTTTTGAATTTTTTCAGGAGCATGATGGTAAGCAGATTGAGAACCTGATGAGTCAGTATGTGCCAAGACCAGAAGATACCGATTGGTATGAATGGAACCTTGCAAACTGGGGAACGAAGTGGGATATCGACGTTGATGTTGAGATGCATGGCAGCGAAGTCAGATTGTATTTCAACTCTGCTTGGAGTCCACCCATTGAGTTCTTTGAAAAGTTTGAAAATGTTCAGGGAGTTGGTCCTGTTGAGTTATACTTCTTTGAACCGGGAATGGGTTTCTGTGGTGAATGGAACTCTGATTTTGGGGATGAAACCTGTGAGATTGATCTGAGTGACCTTGATGCTATTCCCCCTAATGTGAGGGAGGTATTTGCACAGGACATAGAGTTCTGCTTTGGTGAAGAATAAAGGTCGGCGGATCGTCCTAACTCCTTACGGCACAAGGGGTTAGGGCGTTTTCGCTGGGGCCGCTCGCCTAAGTCCTTATCTAGCAACGACTTACGTCTTTTCTAATCTAGCTTTTTACAGAGAAGAGAGCGTGGCACGACAATGGCACGCGAGTTTTTTCGGCTTTTTTCTCAAGTTTTCCCCTTGCATTTGACGATACTTATTGTATACTGGAAGCATAACCAACACTACTTTTTGGAGAAGCAAAATGAGATTGATGAAGAATGACAATGGAGAGTTTGAGGTTCATGAACACATCATCACCAAGAACATGTGGGAGTTCTATATGCTGGGCGAACCAAACGAAGACAACGTGGCGTTTGCGTTGGTGTGTGGCGAGGAAGACGAATTGGGGTTTGTGTCATTGGACGAGATTGCTCCCTTTGCTATCTTAAGAACTAATGACTTGGAAGGAATTGCTCCCGCTCCCGGTTATTCGTGGGTTGACAACTAACTAATCGTATAGTACAATAGAAGCACAACATTACTTTTTTAGGAGAATGGAAATGAGTAAGATTGAGGAAGCGATTGAGGACATTATCAACGCACATCTCAGTGGCATGGACTTTTCTGACATGATTACCACTGAGGTTCGTGAATGTTGGGATATGGATGATCTGGATCGTATAGACGACATGGATGATCGTCTTGAAACTGTAGAGTCATGGGTCACTGACGCAGAGGATAAGTTCAGTCCTCAAAATGTTATTGACTTGGAAAACTCGGTTAAAAATCTTGTTGAACATACCAACCAACTACAAATGCGTATCAAGGACTTGGAGGACCGCTTGAACGATTATGAAGAAATCAGGGAGATGGCATGGCAATCAGCTAACAAATCCTTTTTTCAGAAACTTATGTTTTGGAGGTAGTGATGAGCAATGTAGGAACATATTTAACTGTTGAGGATGTTATCAGCGACTTAAACATAATGATCGTTGAAGCACCAATTCCAAACGACATCGCTATGATTCTAGCAAATGCTGTAGGAAAACTTCTTGGAGAGATTAAACTATGAAGTATAGACTTTTTAGTGATCCCGGTCATTCTTGGCTTGAAGTATCCTTGGACGAACTTGACGAACTAGGAATCGCCAACAAGATTACTGCTTGGTCTTATAGGAAGGGAACTAATGTCTACCTTGAGGAGGATTGTGACGCTCCATTATTTTTACAAACTAAAAAAGATATTACGGGTGAGGTGACAGAGTATCATGAGATTACTTCCAACTATAATAGCCCAATCAGAGGTTATCGTCCTTACCTTCTCGGAACTGGTTACGATGATTAGTTGACTCTCCTTTTTGTTGTGTTGCCGCGAAACGTCCTAACTCCTTATGTAACAAGGGTTTAGGGCGGCGGCGGCAGGCGGCGGCGTCTAAGTCCTTATGTTGCAACGACTTACGACGATTCAGAAATACTTTGGAAATATCTCGGTTTTGACCTAAAGAAATACTTGACATCTAGCCGATAAATAGTATAATGGAGGACATAAGAGATGATTGACTTTTTTACTCTCGCGGGGTGTGTCACCCTAATCTTTATTTGGAGTTTGTGGAATGAAGCTGCTAGGAATTGGGTCTGAGTTGGGAACAGGAAAAATTACGGCAATCCTGAAAAATAAGGTTGCAATCGAGTATCAGGATGGTAAAATAGAGTTTGTAAGTTTCAAGGAAGCAGAACGAAGGTTATACTTCGATAGTTTGCAAGGTTGGAAGTCAGTTTAGTTTCTTTCTTTTTTGAGGAGTGTTTGCTATGCAAAAGCGAACCAGTTACGAGTTTGAGGGCAAGACAGGTTACCAATACGTTACCAAAGCGTATAGTAACAGTGATGTCAAGTTTGAGTTTCATTTTCGTGTGAACGAGAATGAGGTAGATACGATCCATTTTGGAATCGGTCCAGATAGTGCTCGTAGTGTTTTGCGGTCTTTGACTCGGGCAGTTATCGAATCCGACAAGGAACTGGGTCTTGATTGTCTCACATCCGTTATTGATGAGCACAAGGAAAAGTTGGAGGAATATGCTGCTTCTCAAGAATAACCCTTGACTTCTGTTTTTTGTGTGTTATAATGGGGGTATCGGGAACGACGTTGTTCCCGTCCCTTTCTTTCTCTCTCTCTTTTTTGGAGAACTGTGTTATGGCTACTGTTAAGAACTTTCGTGACCTTCGTTCCACTCGTTACGTCAACGTCGGAGAGGTCGTTTCCGTCAACTATCCCAAGCATGGCAAGCGTAACGTCTTGACCAAGCACGCTGGTGAAGTCGTCGCAATCGGGACTGGTCCCGGTGGTCGATACATCACCATCAAAGGCGAGGGCGGCGTGATTCGCTCTCTCAGTGAGGCCAAGATGGTAAAGCTCCGTAAACTTATCGGATGATTTTACTTCTCTTCTGTTTGTTTATAATACTACTCTTTCAGGGGGTCGCCTAGCGGCCCCTTTTTTATTTGTTTAAACCTGAATCGACGTAAGTGCTTATATACCAACGACTTAGGGCGGCGGCGGCAGGCGGCGGTGCGTAACTCCTTATATGACAACGACTTACAGCTATTTGGGTTTTTTCTTATTTTGGATGGAGAAAACCGCTTGACAATGACGATAAGTATTGTATAATGG
>Ga0208794_1000401_pt1 | contig 29642 bp, 47 predicted proteins | sample 32_taG_FD_184106 | JGI IMG/M metagenome (GOLD analysis project Ga0208794, IMG submission 184106) | Marine viral communities from the Gulf of Mexico - 32_GoM_OMZ_CsCl metaG (SPAdes) (version 2) | ecosystem: Environmental > Aquatic > Marine > Oceanic | place: Atlantic Ocean: Gulf of Mexico... | reverse complement strand
TCACCACTATCACAAAGGACCCTAACGATATCGGAACTATGGGAAACGGTGTTTTCTATGGCGTGAAGTTCGTAGGAAAGAATAATCGTAGCATAGCGAAAGCATTTAATAACGCTAACGCTAATGTAGCTACACAACTCAAGGAACTACTTGAATCTGCTGAAATTGGCGAGAACGGTAGGCCCAAAACACGCCCAGTGTTAATTGAGGCAGTTGCACAGGAACAAAGCTTCCAGAATAAGGAAACTAAGGAATGGAGTAACTTTGGCACTCAATTGGTTATACAAGGTATCTATGAGGCACCTTCTATGACTAAGGAACTTTGGGGATACTCAGAATAATTACAAGCTTACGGGGGGCTAACGCCCCCCTACGCTTTTTTTAGAACTATATTTGTCTTGTAACACCCATATGAGACGAAGAAAGGAACAAATGAAAAATATGGTTACATCATACAGTGCCGGTAGCATTATTGACTTAATGCCAGAAGGTATGTATGAGGAGATTATAGATAATGTTGTAATTCTAACTAACAATCCAACAGGCGAAAGACTACAAGAATTTCACGGGGGAATAGAGTTTGACATTACAATAAACAATAGAACATTACATTGGAAAATAGAACATAACTATAATGATTTCTTTGACTTGACACTTATACCATTAGATAATAATGGACAAGTAATAGAGAGAAGTTCACAATTAGAAACAGATATAGGTAACGGAGACTTAAAGAATGTATTCAATACTTTATGGAAAGATTATGTTGACTTTCAAATGAAAAAAGGAGCAGATAAGTTTCTTGCATCATTATTGGAAGAGGAATAATGGTTAAATTTATTTGTGTAAAATGTGGTAATGATAATATCGGCAGACCTTTTGAGGGTATGCAATATATTAATCAAGACTATCACAACGAAATATTCAAATTCGGTAATTGGGATTGTCCTGATTGTGGCGAAACTGATATAAAGGAGAAATAATGGATAAAGAAGAAATTATTATCCAGTTATGGGAGTGCCTTAGCAGAGGTTACTCCTATAATGAAGCTAAAATTCATATGGAAGCATACCGTAACGGTAAAGATACAGTTAAAAAAGTTGTTGTAAAGGAGAGAGATAATAAATGGCTGACATAAAAGAACTACAAAAGTTCGTTGAAACTGCTACTAGACAAATAGACATACTAACTACAGTTCAAATGGCTATTGTAGAGTATTTAGGCAAGAAATCACATAAATTCAGAAATGAAGTTATTGCATCAGTATTGTCAAGAGATGATTTTAGAGACGAATTTACTAAATTCACTCAAGAAAGTAAAGATGTGCCTGACGCAGTAAAATTAGAAATGATGCGTCTTAATGAACTAGTTAATGACGCTAAGAAAATGATGGGAGATGATGATGCCGAATTGGACAAATAACAATATCGTAATTACAGGTGAAGGTGATGATTTAGAAAAGTTTATGCTAAAAATCACTGACATAGAACCAACTGATGGACAACCAGCATATCATTTAACTAATTGTATGCCTAGACCTAAAATATTTAAGAATATACATCAAGGAGCTAGAACATTTGATGGTGTTAGAGCTGATGTATGGTTTGAGGATGAAGACGGTGCTAGACCAATGCTTGACATAACAAAGCAAGAACTAGTTGACAAATACGGAACATATCAACCAGTTGATTGGGAATACAAGAATTGGGGAACCAAATGGGGAGACTGTCAAACAGAGTTATTATTCATAGATGAAAATAAAATTGTTATGACATTTGACTCAGCTTGGGGAGAACCATTCAGATTATTAAATGAAATTGGTAGAAATTATAATTTAAAGATAACTAATTCTGCTTTGCATGAGTTTGAAAATGAACCAGTGCAAAGTAAATATCCATTATCTGATGAAGAAACTCATAAATTGTATGCTGAACATGCTGCAGTTTTTGATAAGTTAGATAATTTAACAGAAAATATTACTAAAAATGCTAACTAGCAGTTAGTAAAGCTATCCTACAATATCGTAAACCAGAAGTATATCCACGAATATATTGTAGGTAGCTTGTAGCACATACGCTTTCTGCAGAAAGTAAAAGACAGTGACTCTATGAGCCAATGTGTGTGTTACAAGCTATCTATAGTAGGTAGCTTGTAGTGTATAGGAGTAAGAGTGTGTGACTCCCCTGTTTGCATTATGACTGAAACTGTACGCTACAAGCTATCTATATAAAAAAAGATAGGGAAAGGAAATGTATGGATGTTTTAGACGACCAATTAGAATCGTTACCTAAAGGTTCATTGATTAAAATCATTAAAGATATTAATAGTGACATTGAACAGTTTAGTAGCGAAGGTATTGTTGAAGAAATAAAAATACACAATCAAATTAAACATGCGAGATTAAAGTTAAGCATTGTAAAAGAGCTTGACTATATCGCAAGGAAGGAGGAACAGTGAGTGGACCATATGTTTATGAAAACCCAGCAAAGAAAACCTGGGACAAAGATGTAGTGGTTACATTTACATTTCCAGAAGAAACAACTGTTGAAGAGATAGATGAACAAGTTCTTGAACTTGCAAAACTAGCTGATAACAATGAGTTGTTTACATTTGATAGTCATTGCATTGACTTAATAGAAATTAAGGTTGACAATGAGGATGACTTTTAGTGATTATAAAAGATTCTACAAACAAGTCTACATAAGACTGCGTGATTTTAATTATGACATTATGAGGTGGTGGAAGTATAACAAGAAACAGCTGCTTATCGAGCAGCGTATCATTGAAGATATGCTTCAGCTAGTAACTGATAATGATATACCAGAAGGATTCTATTGTTCATTATGTGAAGGAGAATTAAATTTTGACGATGAACATTCAGAATTGTGGTGGTGTGATAGATGTCACGCTAATTTTGAGACTTGGGAAGTAGAAGAAGGGAAAATATATGACTGATGAGAACAATCATTGTGATTGTAATGAATGCAGTGATGATTCATTTATAGGAATGAATATGTTTGGTAGCAGAGATGCTATAGCATTTGGAGAACAAAAAGTTCACACATATGTAGTTATACTTGTTTATCAAAGAGATGATGAGCATGGAAATTTATGGAGTGATAAGTTTGTTAACTTCGATGAACATACAGAACTAGCTACTAGATATAAAGTTCCTGCAGTAGGACCGAAGGAAGCAATAGATGCTGCGATGAGATTAGACTCTTATCGTAAAGCAGCTATGATGACAGGTTGGATTAAAACTATCGACTCTAAAGCAACACAAGAAGAACAACTAATGTGTTTGAATGATATGGGAGATAGTGGATTATTCAATCGTTTCTTCTTTACGGAACCAACTACTATTCAATGCGTATTAGAAGCTAATGAAGACGCTATGATTGACAAATCAATTGCTGAAGTTCTTGAACATAACGAGAATACAGGCAACATAGCTGAACAATGGTTAAAAGATATGACAGAGGATGATGATGGCGATTCAGAATAGTAAGTTAGAAAGAAAAAAGCCACCAGTTGCACACGCAAATCGTAAAGGTAAATCACCTACGATATTGACTGATGAAAAAGTAGAAACACTATTATCTACACCTAATGAATGGTATGTAATAGCTGAATCTACTAATTGGATATCAGGTGTGAAACAAAATATCGAAAGCATGAACCAAACTAATATCAGACATCTTAAAGATAAAGGTATGTTTGAAGTAAAGCAACGAAGAAACCCAGAACACGGCTTTATAGAAATATATTGTCGTTTTGTAAAAATAGATGGAATGGATGAAAAACCATTCTAAGAAAGGATACTAATGAGTGAGAAAGAGACTACGAAAGTAGTTACTTGTTGGGATAAAGTAAAGTCAGCAATCGGAAACTCCGATAGAATATTATTATACGGGCCACCAGGCACCGGTAAAACATATGCTGCTGCAACAAATAAAGTCGGCTTGAATATGAAAGGCGACCCTAATGTATATCAAATCACAATGACAGAGGATACTGCTAGTGCAAACTTAGAAGGCTTTTACAAGCCAAACTCTGACGGTGGATTTGAATGGCATGACGGTATCGCAATTCAGGCATGGAGAAATGGTGGAAGATTAGTAGTCAATGAAATTGACCACGCTAGTCCTGACGCTATGACATTCTTACATGCAATACTTGATGACAAAGATATAGCACAGTTGACATTGAATAATGACGACAAAGAAACAGTAAGACCTAAGTCAGGTTTTAATGTTATTGCTACAACTAACAGCCTACCTGAGAGCCTACCAATGGCACTTAAAGATAGGTTCCCAGTTAAGATACATGTTGATACCATACATCCTATGGCATTAAGTATGTTTCCTAAAACTTGGCATCAAGTAATACAAGATACTTCATTATCAGAAGATATGGAAGAAAGAATATCAGTTAGAAGTTGGAGAGAATACTTTGAACTTCAACAAAAAGGTACGCCAATGAAAATGGCAGCTGAATTGATATTTGGTGATAGAGGTGAAGAGTTACTTGACGCTATCAAATTATCTGATGTTAATGTACATGACAATGAATTAAAAGATGTACAAGAAGAAGAATAACAAGACACCCTTTCCAGAAATAGCTTCTGGAGAGGGGCCTTGGAAAATATTTGAGGACGAAAAACAACCTAGAACATCTGTATTGTCTAAAGAAATGTATGTCCCTACAAATGGTGATGTATGTGATTTATGTGGTGCTGACCATAACAAAATGATTAGAAGACATGAACTTGGCCATGCTAAGTGGAGTCCTAAAACTGTAGGTAAATTAAAAGAATATGAAAGTGAAATTTGTATAGAAATATGCGAAGAAGTTCGTGTTAATTATAATTTATCTATTAAAGATTTATGGTTAGATGAATGGACAGTATGTGAACCAAAGTTTCAAGAAAGAACTTTAGACATATTGTATAACGGTTCAATATTTGATATCACTGCATGGATATTAATGAATATGAGACCAGGACAAGGTGGAAGTTATTATAGTCAGAGTATTGGTGGTCCAGAGTTTGAATCTATTAAACAAGTAATGGAACAAGTACATAATATAGAACCGGGTAGTCCAGACCAAATGACCAGACTAAGGTTAGGTCAGTTACAATGGGCTATGAGACAAGCTAATAAGTTATATCAAAAAATAACTTATAGCAGAGGTTACTATAGAAAACCTACTGGCTACAATAAAACTAGACAAGCTGCAATAATACTCAACAAATTAATGGATGAGTTCAATGACAAGCCTAAAGAACATGAAGTTCTTGAAAAAGCTAGAAAAGCTAAACAAGCTAAAGAACAAGCCATGAATGCCAATCGTAAAGCTAACAGTGCATCTACTGAACAAGATGGTGAAGGCGATGCGGATGGAATGGAAACATTAGATGAGTTAATGCAGCGTAACAAAGAGCAGATATTTAATGCTACTAATGATGGTAATATGAACTACAAACCACAACCAAATAATATGGGTAAGTGGGGAAAAATGGAGATATTTAAACCATATCTTGATGTGAATATGCAATCAAAAATAAAAGGTGGTAGAGAATATAGGCCAATGGACTATGGTGTTAATCCTAAGTATATGAATCGTTGGTGTGTGGATAAGAAAGTATTCAAACAAAAACAAAGAGTATATGGTGGAACAATATTAATTGACGCATCAGGTTCAATGCATTTTTCAGGACAAGATATCCTAGATATAATGCAATTACTACCAGCTGTTACTATTGCTATGTATAACGATAACTATGCAGGTGCATGGGATACAGGTTCGTTAAGAATAATAGGACAGAATGGTAAGAGAGTAAATCAAGAATACTTAGATAAATATACAGGCGGAGGTAACTTAGTTGATGGCCCTGCTTTGAAATGGTTATCTAAACAACCACCTAAAAGAATATGGGTAAGTGATATGTATGTCTTTGGTTTACATAATCAAAATAATGAAAACTTATTGAAAGATTGTATAGAAATATGCAAGCGTTCAGGAATAACCAGACTAGCTAATATTGATGAAGTAAAGAAGTTTGCTTTAGCATTAAATCAGCTAGTATAGAAAGGTAGGTATAGGAGTACCGTGCAACTGGCAACAGTGGGTTGTACTCCTTTCCGACCTTAAGCACGGTATTCCATCTCAGTTGGGGGTGTCCAGGTTAGTGGATATAACAGCTACCCGTTGTTTATCCTAACGCCGGTTCGATTCCGGCCACCTCCACTACTTTCTTCTAAATTCTTTTACATATATCTATATCCTGCTATAGTATTCAGTATGACTGATATAAATGAAATGCTTAATGAAGCGGAGCATGGAAAAAAAGGTAATTATGTTGAAGGCAAAATTACACCAGACGCAGAACCTTTTTGGATTGCTTTAAAAAACAGGGTAATAAAAGATAAAGTAAAGATGAGACCATATGTTGTATCAAGATTACTTGAAGATAACTTTGGTATTGTAATATCTGAATCAGCAATGAGACGATACTTACAAAGATTGGAGAAAGAATCTAATGGCTAAAGATGTCGAAAAATTAATGGCTGAAGTTGAATCTCAAGTAGTTCAAGATTTAAAAAAAGATAATTTAAATATATTAAAGCAACTTGAGAAGGCCAAAAAGAGGAAAGAAGATATGGTTGATGCAGTTTATGAGGCAGTATCAGCCAATCTTCGTACATGGGAAAAACCTTCTATTCCTAAACCACGCAACTTAAAGAAAACTAAGGATGAAGAGACTGCAATAGCAGTACTTAGTGACATTCAGTTAGCTAAAGTTACACCTGAATATAATTCAGAGATAGCTGAAGAAAGAGTCATAGCTTATGCAAATAAGATAGTTGACATTACTAATGTCCAAAGACAATCTCATCCAGTTAATAAAGTTGCAGTGTTTGCAGTAGGAGATATAGTAGAAGGTGAGCTTATATTCCCAGGCCAATCACACTTGATTGACAGCAGCTTGTACAAACAAGTAACAGTTGATGGCCCAAGAATAATGACAAAGTTCTTTGACATATTACTTGCTAACTTTAATGAAGTTGATGTTCATTGGGTAATAGGTAATCATGGCCACTTAGGAGGCCGAAGTCGTAAGGATTATCATCCAGATTCTAACGCTGATAGGATGCTAGGTAACATTATGAGAATGATATTTAGAGATGAAAAGCGTATAAAATTTACAATACCTGACAGTACAGGAGACAATCACTGGTTTGACATAGCTGATTTAGGTAAAGAATGTAAGTTTTTATTATGGCACGGAGACAATGTTAGAGGTTTTAGTGGATTTCCATGGTATGGTTTCGGTAAGAAGCTACAAGGTTGGAAAACATTAGCAGCTAATGGTCTTATGCCAGACTTTGACAACGCTATAGCAGGCCACTTTCATACACCTACAACAATGTATCTCAATGATATAAGGTTATGGGTTAATGGAAGTACTGAAAGCTACAATACATTTGCACTAGAACAACTAGCTAGTATGGGTAGGCCATGCCAATGGTTACTATTTTGTAAGGATGGTACTGGCGTAACTGCAGAATATCTAGTAAAATTAGAAGATGTATAGTACATATGGATAGAGGTATGTCAAGACATGAAGATAGTTGGAATAGAATACGCTGGAATAGGTAGTGAACCTTTTTTTATTGTTCAAAATGAACAAGGAGATATAGAGTTTGTACCTGTTGAAAGAGGTATTACAAAACTAAATAAAGAATTAGTAGGATAAAGTAAACAGGTATCCTAACGGATACCAAATACTTTTTCTCTATTATAGTATATAGGAAGGATAACATGGTAGAAATAGATACCAAGAAATTATTGTCCCCTTTTCCACAGAATTTGGTGCGTTCAGCACCTGCTGGGAAGTTTGGGGATTATGTACCACACGCTAATTATGTTGAAAGACTAAGAGATAGTGGCATCTCATATAGTTGGACATGTGAACCAGTGTATGGTACACACAATGGCGAGAAGCGTATTGTTGGTGCTAAAGGAACTATAACTATAGAAGGTATGGGAAGCTATGATGGCTTTGGGGATATAGATACCTTTAAATTAAATAGTGAAAAGTTTAATGATGGCACTAATCTTAAAGACGCAGAATCAGACGCATTCAAGAGAGCTTGTATGAGGTTTGGTTTAGGTGTTGAACTATGGAGTGGTTCTACACAGACTGAAGAGGAAGCCTCTGCTGAAGCTGCAAGAGAAGCTAAAGTAGAAGTTACTAAAGTCGATATGCGTAAGAAAGAAAACAAAATGCCTAAGCCAGAGGCCAGACCTATAGATGAAATCAAATTAAATGATGATGGAACTATAGCAGAGGCACCTTTCTAATGCAAGACATAGAGTTTATTCAAACTACTATTAATGCTATGTTAGAAGGCAAAGAGATGGGAACTAAGCAAAAGATATTAAAGTCTGCTGCTGAATACGCTAAACTGCGTAAGTTCCCACCTAAGTTAACAGACTATAATGATGACCAATTGAACAAATACTTTGAGTATATAGAAAAGATAGCAGATATGCCTGAAGTCTATACACAAGAACAATTTGAACAAATGGATATTATAGAGAAAGTATCTAGTATAATGGGAGATGTGAACGACATAACACCAGAACCAGATGCGGAAGTGTCTGAGATAACTGATAAATTAGTCACTGAAATGGCTAATCAGAATAAATATCGTGACGACTTAAAGTGTCCTTGTCCAAACAAACTTATGGTTTGGGATAATAGACGCAATAAGAAGTCTGATAGAAGTCCTGACTTTGTTTGTTCAGGCAAAACACCAGAGGAATGCCCTCAGCATACAGGCAAGTGGCGAAAATCGTGGTGGTTGGATAATTCCGATGTTCCTCAAGAATGGAATCTTGATGGCAAGGAAACCCAACAATAAATGTAGTGCTTGTAATAAAGAGTTACAGGAAACTACAAAAAACAATCACCAAATTATAGCTTGTACTAACTTAGGATGTACGAGCTATATGGTGGAGAAACGGAGATTGAATTGATAGTATCATCATTCAGAGGTACAAAAGTACCTGCATATATTAAAAATAAATCTCAACTTATCTTATGGGCTTTAGAAACATTTCGTTTTAAAGAACCTATAAGCAATGGTGAGTTTGTTTTTGAGTTAAGGTGTACCAGATTTGGTGCAGTATTACATGACCTTAGAAAAGAAGGTTATGATATTGTAACATTACCTGCTAAACAAAAAGGACATTACCTTTATTATTTAGTAAGTAGTCCCAAAGATGGTGACACAATGAAACGCAAAGGTAAACGCTTTCTAAAGAAAATGCAGAAGGTGTTAACCTAACATGGCTGGGATACTACTCAGTTGTGCAGTTACATTGCCTGTGAGCGTGGAGAGCATAACTGAGTATATCCAATGTAGAGACATTAATAGAAAAATAGAACATGTACTTGAATGGGAACCATTAGTATCTCAATACTTTAAACAAGAAGATGTACCTAAAGCATTAACAATTATATATTGTGAGTCTTCAGGTAGAGATGACGCAGTTGGTATTAATACTAATGGCACAAGAGACATAGGACTATGGCAATTTAATGACAATACATGGACATGGTTGACAAATAAATTAAACATAAATAGTAATAGATATAACCCTGAAGTAACAACTGCTGTTGCAGCATGGTTAGTATATAATGATGGTTGGCATCATTGGAATAGCAGCAAACGCTGCTGGGGAAAGGTTGATAATTATGGCATTGCCAAAAGACAAACAAGAGTTTATAGAAGCTAACAAAGAGAAAGGAAATATATTTAACACGCCAATGGATTTACGACATTGGGCAGTGACATTGATAGGATATTTAGGAGATAGTAATACAAATACATTACCTAATACAGAAAAAGTAGATGAATTAATAAACAAATTTGTTATTGATTATAACTATAACTATCAAATGTTAAATAAAGCAGTAATAGAAAATGACAAAGCCAAAGAAGAAGAAGAGTAATGTCACATCCAGTACCCGGAATGGAGTACTTTTGTGAAGATTGCTTTAAAGAAATAGAAGAGGGAGGACACAAATGTTAAACAACATGGATACTAAGTTCTATACAAGTTCTCAACAAATGGCTAATGATAAAGTAGAAAGAAAAAATAATGCTTTATTGAAAAGAAATATTGTTAAAGATAAAGTTAATGAATTAGATTGGTATGGAGGAAAGAGATTTTTAGGATTAACTAAAAGTGGAACACCAGTCTATGTTAGATATAAACTCATTAAAGACAGTTTATCTTTACAAATAGATTTCAGTCATAAACTTTCTGCACTTACACTGCCTGGTAGTGTAATGGCAAATGATAGATATTCAATGGGATACAATGACAAACCTTTAATATCTGCAGATGCTATGACTAGAAAGTTAAAGAAAAAGAGAGGTGGAGAGGTGACTATTAAAACTCTACATCACTTACAAAGGTTAAAAGAACTAGTAGATATTAAATACTACAAAGGTTTTATTAAAAATAAACCTACAAAGTTACTGTTCAAATATATAGCAGACGCTATACATGTAAACAGTGACATAACACAATACAATATAATGGAACATTGGCCATTAGCTGATAGTGTGTACTTTGTACCAGAAAGTACATGGAAATATCCAGATGAGTTATAGACCATTACCAAAACATGTAACCATAAGGCCTTCTAAAGTAGAGGGCCTTGGGTTATTTTCAACAAGACCTATTAGAAAAGGTAAAATCTTAGGCATTACACATTACAAAACAGATAACAATGCCTTCAAACATGGACTTGTAAGGACACCATTAGGTGGATTTATAAACCATTCCGAATATCCGAACTGTGAATTAATTGAAACAGAAAATGGATACATATTAAAGACCCTAGTGTTAATTGTGACAGGAGAAGAATTGACCCTTTTTTATAAGTTATACAACCCGAATCAATTATAGGAGACGGCCAAACTACCTCTTAAAACGGCTCTATGAGGCTATCAGAGGTATTTAGTAGCGTTTACCGCCACCTTTCTTCTTACCGTAAGATTTCTTTTTACCTTTTTTAGTTATTGGCATTAGTAACCTGATGTTAACTTACTGATAGATTTCTGAAGTTTACTTAATTGTATTCTTTCTAAACCTTTACCCAATTTCTTTTGAGTATTGTAATATTGACCTGCTTTTTTAGAATGCATATATGATTTAGTAGCTCTATCTTGTAGTTGTTGCATTCCTCCACCTGAAACCCAAGGAGAATTAGGATTACTTTTAACCCATGTCCTAAACTCTGGACTTAAGAATGCTTTAGGAACTGCATATTCTCCAGCCTTTTTAGCATGCTTTATAGTCATTTCTCTATGTGACTTAATGCGTGATTTCATTTCACGCTCAGTCATACCATGAACTGTCCAATCATGCTTAGGTTTTTGAGCAGACATTAATAATCTATGCCGTACTTACCCGGTTTGTTAGGACTTAAATCTAAATAAGATTTTCCTGCTTTTCCTTTATGAAAACTAGGATTACTTTTAGCTCTGTTGTAACCAGCTTGAATAGCACTCACTGCAGCACCACCAGCTATAGCAGCAGGTCCAAGTGTAGCTCTAGCTCCAGCAGCAAAAGCAGATTTGGCAGCTGATTTAGTTAAAGATTGAGCAGCTAACTTTGCTGTTTGTGCTCCAGTAACATGTCCAGCTAATTTACCTGCAGACATACCTGCACTTTTTGCACCTTTAGCTATTTTAGCTACATCATCAGTATGAATATACATATCTGAACCAACTTTGGCAAAGTTTTGTATGCTTCCAGCCATATTTTTTGCAATGTCTGCTTTGACACCATATTTTATTTGACCTGAAGCCCAACCTCCTACTTTTGTTTGTTTGCCTCCACCAGCTTTATAGTATTTTGCTAATTCATCTTTTGCTGACATTATTTACTCACTTGTTTTTTAGCAAACTCTTTAACAACAACTAAAGCTGCACCTGCACCTGACATAGCAGCCAACTGTACAGCTGATGCGTCAACGCCTACAAGTGGAGCAACTGTTAATGCACCAATAAATGCTTCAACAAATGTCCAAAGAGTTTTACTTAACATATCTTTAAGTTCTTTACTCATTTTATAACTCCATGCTTCGTTCCAAGGGGTCCACGCAACATCCTTTTTGAATGTACCATCAGAATTTCTTTTTCTATTATCTCTTGCAAACATTATACCTTATCCTTTTTTCACTAGCAACTTTAATGCATCTTTTAATTGTTCATAAAAGTCACCTTGTACAGCTTGTTTAGCTATATCTTCTGTAGATATTTTAGTACTCTTTTGCAAGTCTTTCAAGAACTCTATTGAAGCTGCTGTTTGCATACCTTGTTGTACATTCTTCATACCAGTTAAAGAACCAGAAGGTAGGCCATGTTGTATCTCTTTTGATTCAAGTATTGTAGATGCCATACCTTTAGGTAAATCTCTAGGCCCTATATCTGTTATTGATACAGGCCTCATAGAGAAAAGGTCTTCTGTCATCTTACCTTTAACTGCTTCTTTTATGTATGTTTTATATTGACCAAACATTATTCGTCTTCCATAAGCTTCAAGTTTTGATTGTACAGCTATCTTATTTTGTAAGATATCACTTGGAAGTTTTGATTTAGGAGGTATTACATTCATTCTTTCTAAAAATTCTCCAGGAGATTTAGGTAAACCTTTAAACAAATATCCTTCTTTAATAAGTACATTGATATTATCTGGTGCTGTTATAGATTTTTCTATATCTAATCCAGGAAGTTTTTGTTTAGCTGTTTCCATAAATCTTTTTTGAGTTGGAGATTCTATATAATGCCTAACTGTTTCTTCTTTAGCAGCATCAAATTCTTCATAAAAATCTTTACCAACTTTCCAATCAAATTCAAATCTAGTTCTAGCCTCTACAGTTGACCATTTCTTTTCAGTTTGAACCATCATTTTTGCAGTTCTAATTTCTCCAGCTTGTTTTTCTGGAGTATATATTTCAGCACCAAAAGCTTTACCAGATTTAATTTCTTCCATTTCTACATTTATTTGTTCTATATCTTTTTGAAATGTTTTTACAACTTCTGAAGTTCTAAGGCCTAAGTTAGCAAAGTATCCCTTGCTGGTTACAAGTGGAATATCAGGTTGTTCAAATATATTTTTATATAACTCTTGTATAACAGGGCCTATCTTTGCTGCATCAGTAATACCTTTAAAATCTTTTTTATTTAAGAAATCAATCTGCATTAAGTATTTATTAAATACTGTTTCACTAACACTAGGAATTAAACTATGCTTACCACCAACAGGATTAACCATTTCTTTTACTGGTAATTTTAATCCAGATGCTACTAATGTTTCATATGTTCTAAAGTAATCAGTACCTATTTCTTGTAAAGAACCTTTAGGTAATTTATCTAACTCTTTCATCCATATATTTCCCTCTGCATATTCAAACATTTCTCTATTTAAAGCAAAGCTTCTATCGTCCATCATTGAATGCATAAAGCTATTGACTATAGGGCCTTGTCTAATTGGTTTATCAAAAGGTTCAGTTGCACCTATAGGTGTTCTTACAAAAGTTCTTTTCTTTAAAGGGTCAGCTTTATCTATTTTCCATTGCTCAACACCTTGTCTGGCCATTTGTTCTTTTAATTTTAATGTTTCTTGAGCTAACCATTCTTCATCTGTGTATCTTTCAAGACCCATAAATTTAATTATTTCTGCACCTTTAGGATTATCTCTTAACCCCTGTAAAGTTTCTCCAATAGTAGTAGAGAATTTGGCAGAACCAGTATAACCAACTTCACCTTTCATATCAACATAAGCCCAACCCCATGGCTCTTCTACTACTTGTCTAGAACCAGAGAAATTTAATATAGGATGTTTAGATAAATTTTTTCTTATCTCTATTTCATTTTCAAGAGGTATTCTTTCTCCAGCTTCAGCTACTACTCCAATCTCAGTAGCTCTACCACCTTGTTCAAACTTAGGGTCTCTTAATACTTCAATATCTCCTAAGTCTCCCATATCTATAACTGTATTAGAAGCTATCTCTGTAGTTGTAAATGCTTTACCACCTCCAGCTAATTCACCGGCCATCTTCCAATGACGCTTAGCTGTTTCAATATCATCTAAAGTAGCATTGTTAGGGTCATTTATAAATCCAGAATGTTTTAATCTTTTATCAAAGTCAGCTAATAATTTATCACCCACATTTAATTCGCTAGACGGTATTGAAGTAACATCTTTAAGTTCTTTTGTCTTCTTAGGAGTTGCAGATATTATATTATTTTTTAATAAAGAGAACTGACTAATTATATTATCTTGTCTTTTAGCTAGTTCTTGTATAGTTTTTTCAGGTATTAAAATCTGTCTATTGTTATCAGTTAAATAATATTTACCATCTATTTCAGTAAATACTTGTTCTTTTAATATTTCCATATTTGCGTTATAATACATATCAGCTAAACCAGTTTGTAATGTCTTAACTCTTTCTGCTGCATCAACAATAGATTCTCTAATTTGTTTTCTAGAAGTTTTAGTGCTACCATATTTTTCCATTTCATTTTGTTTTCTAAGCACTTGTTCTAGTAACAATATGTCATCTTTTAAATCATCTTCTAAGTTTGCAATAGAAACATTTGCAATTACAGCCATTCTATCTTTATCTCTTGCTTGAAATTCAGGAAACTTTTGTAAAGGATGCATTCCTTTTTCACTATATACTTGACCTTCTTTAGCCCAATCAGACTTAGTCATTTCTGTTCTAGAATCTATGAACTGTACTTTATAATTGTTAACATACTTTAATACATTTTCAGGAAGTTCATTAGTAGGTACAGTTTTCTTTTTCATTTCAACATTAGCAACCTCCCCTTCAAACTTAGTAGTTAAAACTTTTTCTTCTTCTTTAGTTAAGTCATCAACATTTAAACCAAGATTTTCAGCTATTGCTTCATCAAGTGCAAAACCTAATTCAGTTTTTTCAGCTTTAGCTACAGTACTTTCTTTAACAAAAAGGTTATAAGTTTTATTACTATCTTTAACAACAAGGTTATAAAATTTATTAAGTTCTAAATCTTCTAATTTATCTAAACCACCATAAACATTAACAATTGTATTACGAACACCAGTAGGTAAATCTTTCCAGGCCTCTTCAAGAAGTTTGATTTTCTTTTGACGAGAGGCCATTAGCTAAACCAAGTCTTGTCTTCTTTGTTTATGAGTATTTTAAGTTCGCCTGAAATCTCCTGAAGCTTTTCCATTATGTCATTACTCTGTATATCAGTTGTGTCACTTGTATTGATATCACCATCGTAGTCTATGTATGTCACATATGTGTCTTCATTTTCAATTGCAGCAGCAACATAAGGATAAACTTTTTTATAAGCTACAACACTAGAACCTACAAAGCCATCCTTTTTCACAAGGTTACTTTCTTGTGAATCTCCTATGATTAAACAACCAGCAGTATGTTCATCAGTATTACCTGTATGCCATAAGATAAACTCAAATCCAGGTACATCATTCACATGTATCATACCCTTATGCATATCACCATATTTAGCTTGATATCTACTATGAAAGCCACCTTCTTTTCTTAAAGATAATTTATATCTACCAGCAGGTATGCGTGTTTCACCCCAGACTTTTACATCTCTTTGTTCATCTTCAATGGTATAGCAAAGAAAACTTCTTTTACCATTAACTACATCAAACAACGCACCAGATGTAGAATCTGCCTGACTACTAAATCTTAATACTTCTAATTCCACTAGTTACCTCCGCAACAACCGCCACCGCAGCATTCCATTATCTACTCACTCCTTTTTTCTTATTATCTTTAGGCTTACTATTCCTAAATCCTATTGTTAATAACCATACTACTAAAGTAATTACTGTAGCAAGGCCTGTAATTTGTTGTGCAGAACCAGTTAAAGTAAGTGTAGCAATAACTAAACCAACCAAAGTCCAACTTAGGTTTAATGTTTCTTTTATTATCTCTATTAACCAATTCCATAATCTTCTAAGCATTAAGTTCTCCTGAATACGAAAGCTGCCATAGTAGCTATTCTAGTCAAAATAACTGGAACTACAACTTCTTGTGCCTTTTCTTTTTGGTCTTGTGTCATGTCATCTCCAATGGTTGTTATATCTATATCTGCTATGTCTATATCTAATATCACTTCTATTGGGTCTTCTAAAAACTGTTCAAATTGTATTTCTGTAACAACATCAGCAAATGTATAGTCTTCAACATCTGCATTTTCTACAGCTCTTTCAACATATTCTTCTACAGCAGTAGCTATAACTTCATCTTCTTTAGCTGTTTCGGCTATGATTTCTACATCTTCAGCTTCAACTTGTAATACCTCAGCAACAACTTCAACTTGTTCTTCATTAAGTTCTTCAACATTCTCTATAACTTCTGTAACAACTTCAGTTATAACTTCTACTTGTTCTTCAGATATTTCCTCAACAACGATATCTTCAATGATTTCAATCTGCTCTTCAACCTTTTCTTCAACTGGTTTATCTTCCACAATTGGTACCACAATATCATCATCAGGAAGCTCTCCTTCGGTATCTGGTTTTGTTTCTTCATCTTCAATAACTATAACGATATCTTCAGGGATATCAATTACTATAACCTCTTCTTCAAATTCAATCTCTTCAATATCTTTTTTAATATCTTCAATTATTTCTTCTTTGGTAGGTACAACAACTTCTTCTTCAATTGGTTTTTCTGGGACTTTGACATCCTCAAATACCTCATCGACCACGGCATCAGTAACCTCCTCCTTAGTATCCTCAACTTCTATTATAACCTCTTCTTCCGGAATCACATCCTCTTCTTTAGGTATATCACAATCACCACGCTCTATCTGAGCATCAGTCATATAGCAACCATATTTGTCTTCATTAGCTTTACGCTGATTATCTCTATCAACAGTTCCATCTTCTACTTCATAAGGTTTATATTCTGCTGTAGAACCATCATCCATTACAACTTCTACCTTTTCAGGTTCAGGAGGTGGAGGTGGTGGAGGTGGTGGTTCAGGAGGTTTAGGAGGTAATGTTGTAGTAGTAGTAGGAGGTACAGTAGTTGTAGTAGTAGTTGAAGTAGTTGTAGTTGTTGTAGTAGTTATAGTACTGGTTGTAGTAGTAGGAATAGTACTTTCATCTACATACTGCCAATACAGTGTATCTACTACAGTAGGGTCAGTTACATTAACTTCAAACTTAGTTATAAACTTATCTGTATTAGCTTCATCATTGTTGTAATCAGTAAATGATTTATAAAAACTATCGTACATATTTGCCCAAGGAGGACCTTCTGAATTATCTTGTCCTGATTTTTGTATAGTTTCATCTGTTCCATCAGAGTAGTAATACTTAACATCATAAGAATTGTTTACTGCACCTACAATAAAACCCACTTCATACACATCTTCTGAAAATTCAAAAGTGATACTACTATCAATTCCTAATGAACAACCTGTAGTTCCATATCTATCTTGTTCTTGACAGTAAATAGAACCACCACTAACAGTTAGACCTGTTTCGTATGTACTATCATCAAATGCTTCATTGACTGTAACTTCACCAAGTACATCTTCTGCAGATGCTGGTATAGAAAATAACAGCAGTAAAAGGACTAGGCCTATTCTATATAACACTGTTGATTAGTACTACTAATGCAGATATAGCAACTAACCACCCAGTTAATTCTTGTCTTGATAACTTTTGATTAACTTTTTCGTGCAATTCGTCTATGCGTTTATTTATGTCTTGTTGTCCTTCTAAAATTAAAGTAAGCATTTCTTTTTGGGTAAACCCATTACCATTATGGGAGGTCATCTTCATTCAATCCTGTATCCCAATCGTAAGCACCATCATAATAATTACGATTTTCCCAGTCATATCTACTTAATCTTTTAAGATATGCAAATATTTCTTTTACAAAATAACCTAATAAAAATCCTGATAAAAAATCCATAGATTGGATTATATCACAAAATTCTATTCAGGTTTTGGATTATCTGATTTAACTGTAGCTACATGGTCTTTCCAGGTTGTTGTACCATTGACTGCATCTTTATATTGCATATCAAGTTGGTCACCTATAGAACCATAAGCCTCTTGTCTAGCTTGTATATAACCGAATTGTTGGTCATTCCATTTACTGTTAGCCAAGTCTGTTACAGCTTGGTCATAATCAGCATCAGAAAATTCAAGTCTTTCGTTATTAACTTGCTTGTACAAAGGCTTAGCAGCGTTAATTTCTGCTGTAGCTTCTGTTGTTAGTTCTTCTAATGTTGCCATAATACCTCCTATATTAACATACTTTTATTACTTACGAAGTCCATATAAAGTTATAGTTCCACCTGATAGATTACCACCTGCTAATAAAAATACTCTTACACCTTTGTGTGCTGCAGTTAAATCTAATACACCACCACCATTCATAGACCTTAATACACCTGTGTTGTTTTGATAAACAGTACAAGTAGTCCAACTTGAAAAATCAGTAGTTTCATTCCAATTAAATAAATAATTTTCTCCATTAGCTACTTCTCCTGCAGCAGTTCCTAAATAGTTATCAACTAGATAACCAATAGTTTGACCATTTGCGTAACTTGCTTCGTATGTAGTATCTTGCCTCATTACTCTTTGTGCTACATCATAATTTGCAGTAGTAATAGGATTATTTGAAGTATCAAGAACTCTAAAATGTATACCTCTTATGTCTGTATCTACTTGTAAATTTGACCACACAAGTTTATATACATCATAACTGTCATCCCAATTAACACCACCTAAATCTACAGATGCTACTGCACTAGTAATAACTGCTTCATCTATTTTAATTAATGCACCTTTCATTATTGTTTTACTCCATATACTATTATTTCTATATTAGTTGTATAAGATGCATTTGCAACTATAAAAAATTGCATTCCTTTATATTGTTGTGCTGTTTCTTCTACATAACTATTTTTTCTACCTCTTGCTGTAGAAGTAGTATTCCAACCTGACATTTCGGATGTAGCAAATGTATGTTGTCCACTGTCTTGTGGATTGTAAATTCTTATTGTACCTGTAGCACCTTCACCTACATCAGATGACACAGCACCAACATTTAACCAACCTGTATCATTACTTCTTCTTACTTCTGAATAACCTGCACTCCAGTTAAAATCTTCACCTGCCATTTGATAAGTTGTAGTTGTAACTGCAGTGTTAGTATTATCTAGTAATCTCATATCTATATTTGTACTGTTACTTGCATTATTAGTTTTAAAATGTACTTCATATACACTGTATTTATCAGTAAAACAATCTGTTATATCTACTGAATTAACATCTATTGCACTTACTCTTTTAATAAATTCAAAGTTAGTAGCCATTATTCATATCTCCTTATGCCATAGATACTAGCTCTAAAATCATTCATAGTACCTGATGTTCTAAGAATTTGTATGTTATTAAAACTTGATTTACTTGGATATTTTCCCATACCATACATGTTACGAGTACCTACATTATTTGCTTCTACCCCAACCATCATGCTTGTAGTATTTGTATAAGTATTAGCATTACCTATATCGTGTACATATATGTATGCACTTTCTCCTCTATATACATAAGCACCAATTTGAATTTCTGAAGCACTTGTTGATTTATATTCTGACCAACTGCCACCACTGCTTTGCATAAATCTATTAGCATACATGTAACTACTAGATGTGTATGAACCATTATTACCAAATCTCACACTTAAATATTGATAACCAGAGTTGTTATTATTAGAAAACACTACAAGGTGTGTATCGTAAACATCTTCACTTATAGTTTCAAAATTTACAGATGATACTGCAGTTGCACTAGATTGCGTTTCTAATAATTCTAATTGTCCAAACTGTGTTAACTTATCTTCCTGGCTTAAAGCAAGGTGGTCATTAACACTTAATATACCTGCATTAGATTTAAATGCCTGTTGAGGTATATCGCTTTCTTTTCCTACATATCCATATTTACTCATAATCTACACTACCTTATAAAGGACAAATTCACCATTGTCCATATTTCCTGAACTAACATATAATTGAAATCCATCTCTTGCACTACCTGTTCCTGTATATTCTATACCACCATAGTTTCCTGAACTTGAACTAATTGAGTTCCAATCTGAACAACTAATTAAACCAAACGCTCTTTCAGAAGTACTATTAAAATTATACAGATAACCCCAACCATTACCTTGTTCATTAGCAGGTGTTCCTAATTGACTTATGAACCATTCTCCCTGACCATTAGCTAAGTCACTAGAGTTAGTAGTGTATGCTTTTAAAACTTTATATGCTCTATTGTATTTAGTAGTACTATCAGCAGAACCACCTATAGTTACTCTACCTCTAAAAGAAACATTGTCTGTTGTTGTTTGTACATTTCTCCATGTAACAAAATATGCATTGTCTGTATCAAATCCAGTTAAAGTAACTTGTGACACTGGAGATGCAGGGTCTATTGTTGTTTTGTTTACTTGTACTAATTTACCTAAAGCCATTAATCTACCCTTATTCCATATACATTAATATTTAATTTTTTAAATGTTGCTGAACTATTACCTAAATGTAATTCCATACCTGTTACTATTCTATTAACTGTGTACACACCATTAGCTTTGTAATTAGCATAATTACTACTATCTCTGTATGTATTTTCAGACCATGAAAATGTATAATTACTTGCATTAAAAGGGTCACTTACATACATAACTGAACCACCACCTTGTTGTTCAGTAGTATAAAATATTGGACCATGTTGTTGTAATTTAGTTTCATTTTCTGCATCACTTTCAGAAGAAGAAGTGTAAGAAAAATTAGCTTGTCTTGCAAAATCATAATTACTATCTGACAATACACCACCACTACTGTCTAAGTATCTAATGTTCATACCTGTTGCTGCACCACCTGAGTGTGTATTACTAAATGTAATTTTATATAAACTATAGTCTGCAGAAAATATATTAGGTACTTCAACTTTTGATACACCTGAACTGTCATCTACTATAACTTTTTTTATAAATCTTAATGCACTCATCTTGTTTTAACACCATATAAACGCACTACACCTGTGTCAAATGTAGCACCACGAACTTGTATTCCATTTACTGTTGCAGCAGTATCATATACACCACCACCAATGCTAAAATCTAGTCCTTGTTTCATAGACATGTGACCAAGCCATGTATATTTTGCTGAATTGTTTGCATCATAAATGTATACTATAGAATTATTTTGTTCTGTATCATTAGAATAACCTAAGTTAATTTGATTATTTGTATTGCTTTGTTGTAATGATGATGAACCTGCACTTGCAAATGTTTCTTGTGCAGTCTGATAATCAGATGTTGAAATGTAACTACTTCCACCATCTGTTGAAAATCTAACACCTACTAATATAGAACCTCCACCATCACATTCCAATCCTCTAATTTCTAAAGCATGAACATTATATTTATCACCATAAATATTATTAAAATCTACAGAAGTAACATTACTACTTATTACATTTTCTTCTATTAGTTCTAAGCTACCACCAAGAAATCCTTGACTTTCTAAATCTAGGACATCACTAACTGATAGAACACCTGCGTTCTTTTTTTGTTGATTAATACTTGTAGAAGTATCGCCTATATATCCATACGACATGGCTTACTCCTTATGTTATCTCTAAATAACTTACAAATATTTCTACATCACTTGCTGCTGATGCTAATGCCTGAATTTTATCGCCAGTTTCTAAAACTAATTTAGAAGTACCTGCTAACTCCAAAGAGGTGTCTGCAGGAACTGACATTTCTTTAGCTATGTATGCTGTAGGTGAACCACCTGTATCAACTACTTGTACATCAACTGTCGCATCATTAGTACCATCTACATTTGTTGCTCTAAGTGTTATCACTATAGTTTCTGTAGATGCAGCTACAGCAGGAACAATATCTTGGTTAGATGTTGTTAATGCCACATGATTTGCTTTAAATGCTTCTGCCATTTATATCTCCGTATTCTTATACTCCCATTACTATAGCACGAGTTTGACTACTTGCACTATTTGTAACAGAAATTGCTTCCATTATTAACCTAAATGCTAGTGATGCTCCACCACCAGTATCAGGTAATAAATCTATATCTTCGTCTATCGGTAAATTACCAATAGTGTCTATTGCTAGACTTCCACCTTCTTTGAGCATCATTAAGATACCCATTATGACAACGCTATAACAAGTCCTAAGCTTGCTCCTGATGAAATACTAGCAACTTGTGTATCTACATATTGTTTAATTGATTGTTGTGTTGCCAAATGTGTAGCTGAGTTAGATGCCATATCATCTTCATCTTTAATTGCAGTACCACTAGCACCTGTATTTAATACAGGACTTGTTAATGTAGGAGTTGTTAAAGTTTTATTTGTTAAAGTTAATGTACCTGATGTTAATTGGTCATGTAAATCTTCAAACATTTCTCCAACAACAGCCATACGAATAACTGTTCCATCTGAATGTGATGGGTCAGATGCATATCTTTCTTCTACATCTCTAGTTACTGTGGACATTGTTACACCAGATGATGCAGTAACAAGTATTACTTCTCTTTTAGTTGCACTATCAGGGTCTATTACTAAATAAAAAGGTGCAGATATATTAGTAGTACCGTTACTTGTTGGTGCTGCTGAAAGTGTTATTAATGTATCTGATGCACCAATATTACCATCTGCTGTGGTTTCAAAAAAGTTGCTATAATTTAAATTTTGAGCTGTCATTATTTCCCTATCTTACCATACATTTATTATCCACCAAACCTTATCTCGCCTAATTTTCCTATACCTAATACTATTGTAGATGATACTTCTGTAACTGTTGGTTGTCTAGTACCTCTTACAGTAATAGTAGCATATGTTGTAACAGAACCTACTTCAGAATTAGTTGTAATAGGATAGCTTATCTGTTCTACTACACCTCTAATTACTTCGTTAGGACTAAATATTTCTAATGTAACAGAATCACCTTCTAATGTTCTTAGCTCTTGATAAATAGAATCACCTAAGTTTTTAACTTTAATAGGTCTTCTTCCAGGTCTTTCTACTCTATCTGATATATTTACAGGTATTTGTGCAACTACAAGTTCAGGTCTAGCTAGTGCTCTAAATTGTATTGATTTAACATAAGGTGTACTAACACCATCAAAAGAATTTAATTCTATTTTACCTATAATATATCTTGCTACAGGAGTTATTTGTTTTTCAGTATCACCAACACCTGTTATTTGATGTAAAGCTAAACTATAGTTACTGCTAGTAGGATTATCTAAATCTTCAAATGATGTACTGTAAGACAACTTTACATCTGTATTTGATGCAAGTTCTTTTGTAGATATCTCTGCACCAACAAATTGTTTAAATTCAGCAGTATAAAAATCTGCAGCAGATGTTATAAGATAACCTGTGCTTTCATATGTAGATGTCTCTTTAAATACATCTATACCTGCCATAACTACTATAAATTTATCATCAATATTAGTAATTCCTGTAACAAAAGCTTCACCAGCCATACACAAATCTCTGGCTATACCACCTGTTGGTAAGTAATATCGCCACAAACATGATTCTGAATCTGATTCTTTAATACCCATATACACACTATCTCTTGAAGCAAACATAAATTTAGGAGTAGTATCAAAACCATTAACAAATTCTTTTACTAATTGTCTATTAGATAAAACATAAAGGTCATCTGCAACTACTAACTCTGTTCTATAGAATCTTCCTACATTTCTACCAAATTCTTTTGTTCCTAAAAATACTAAACCTTCAACTGCAGATATAGAATGTACTTCTTCAAAAGGTACATTAGTTACACCTCTTAATACCCAAGTACCAGCATTATCTTTAATTGAATAAACATTACCATCTGTAGAAGCAGCTAATATAACAGCACCAGCATCTACAACTTGTGATAAATAATGTGTGTCTTCAAAACTAAATAAAGCATCTCCATCTACTAAGTCTGCTGCACTCCAAACTTGTTGAAATGGACTAATTGCCCATACTTTTTCAAGCTCTCCATCATCACCAGATATAATTAATACACCTTTAACAAACCATATACCATTTAATCCACCAGTTGCTGATTGTGCAGTAGTTCTTATATTCCAAGCTGAACCATCCCATTCAAGTAACTGAGAACCAGATGTACCATTAGCAGTAGTAGCAAATACTCTATTACCTACTGAAGTTATTCCTGTAAAGTCATGTGTAGCACCAGTAGTTTCTGCAGCCCATGTGTCACCATTGTCTGTTGATTTATAAAGTGCAGTTCCATCTGTTACCCATAAATGTCCATTAGTAGTTTGTGTTAAATAATTATTTGAAGCAGTAAATGAAGTATCTGCACCTCTAACATTTTTATCTGCCATTGTATGTAACAAATGAATATTGTAAGAAGTTTCATCATCTCCATGAAATACATCTACACCTTTACTATCCCAAAATCTATTTACATCAGTTTCTTGTGCATTAGCTCTATGTGCTGTATCTAATCCTTGGCCACCAGAAAAGTTATTTCTAGAATAAATTCTTCCTAAGTTAGAAGTAAAGTCTTCAGGATTTTGTTTAACATTAATATTCTGGCCTTCTTGAACATCTGATGACTGTATAGTCATAGGCCTTTCAGGACTTATAGCAGCACGAAGTAATAACTTATCAACTCTAAAGTCATACCCGTATCTTTTAGGGTTATTGATTAAATCAGTAGTAGCTATTCTAGGCATTAGGAAGGATAGTTAACGCCTTGTAATAGGACAGCCTCCGGATATTTAGACCTCAAATTACTTCTAGCTTGTTGGATTAATACTTGTTGATATTGTAATAATGAATTTCTAATAGAACTTGAACTACCTACAGGATAAACTGCAGCTTCTAATTGTTCAGTTATATAAGGAGCATCCACCATATTGATATCTTTTCCAGCAAGCAACTGTGCAGCTACACCTGCCATAACTATTGGTTCATATTCTGTTTCTAAACCTACTGCTGTTAATGTAGTAGTTTCAGCTGTTGGTATTACAAATTTCTTTTTAAAAGTTACATAAGTTGTATGGCCTGAAGCTATACCTGAAAACTGTAATGCATGTACAACATTTGGGCCTGTTGTATATGTTTTAGTTCTCTCTGTTTGTGTATCATCTGTCCAAGTAAATGGATTAGGTAAGTCTATTAATTCAATACCTACAGGTTTGTAAGTTAATCCTGTTTGGTCTGAACCTGCACTCCAATCTGTATATTGTGATATAGCTTTAATTGGAGTAACTAAATAATTATAACTATCTTGGTCAGTACCATAGTCACCTAGTATTCTATAACCTGTACCACTTGTAACATCTAGTGTTTGTACAGCGAATAATGTAGGATATAAATTTTTTATTTGGTCAACAATTGCATCATAAATATTTTTACGAGGAAATGCAGGAGCTATTTTAATTAAATCTCCTGATGAATGTGCAGCAGCTGTTGTACCTCTTTGTCCTCTTTTAACTGTAATTGTATTAGTAGGTGCATTAAGAGCTGTTGTGTACATTAACTCTTGGCCAATTTCTATAATTGCACCAGCATCTAATGCATCTTCTTCTTCAACTGAAAATAAATTACCGTCATAGACGATACTTGTATCTGAATCAGATATACCAGAAGTAATGTAGGAATAACTCTCTACAGAATCTATTGGTTCTAGATATTCTCTATATGTCCTATTAATTAGGTCGGCTATTGTACTACTCACAAAACCTCCTAACTATGTCTAAGGTATATTTCTAAACTTCTGTCTGCTGCTTCTGTACCATCAGATGTTATTCTTAACCAGCCTTCTGCTGCAAAAGCCCAACCACTAGGGTCAAGTCTTACAACATCTCCAGCTGATATAGTGTAACTCACATCTGTTCCATCTGTTTCTTTTACATCAGACCATGTGGAGTTATCCATTGAATGGTCAAATGTAATTGCAGAACCTGTCATTGCTGCAGGGAATTTAATTCCTGATAACAACAAACCTTCAGTTTTGAAACCTACTGAATTACTTGCATCTTCTGATACATCTATTAAAACTGTTTTTACTTTATTACTCATTATCTCTCTACTATAGCAGAAGAAAAGGGCAGGAGGTGGATTCCCACCCTAATCTTCAATTTTTTATTTATGCTGAATCAGCATCAATGAACTTGAGATGATAACTTGGCGGACCAAAGTCATATCCCATTTCCATGTAAACTGCTTTTCCAACTCTTGCATAATCGTCTTGGTCTAAGTCTCTCACGAACACAGTACCATATCCTGGGATATTTGTGAATACTGGTTGTATGAAAGCAAAGTCAAGGATATATGCTTCATCGGCAGGCATGATGTTAGGGTCGATGACCATAAGACCAATTGCACCGAATGGTGTAACGATAGTATCAATGTCGATACCAGCGATACTTCTATCTCTTGGTAGGATAGCTCCAGTAATACCTACATTACCTTCTAACAATTCCTTGTTAAGGTCAAGTAGTTGCTTTGGATTTACACAAAGCACTGGTTGAATCATTGGTGCGTGAGCATCATATAGACGCTTCATAGCACCTGCGATTGCATCCCATGAAAGGACTCTAGCAGCACCTGTACCGTCACCAGAAGCATCATTATAATAAATGTTACCTCCAGTAGCAGTAGGAGCAGCAGAGTTATTAGCATTAGCATTTAATGCAATATATTCTGAAAGTCCTCTCATTTCTCTAGTACCTGAACCTGGTGTTGTATTAGCACCATCGGCAAAAGTACCATTGAATGCGAACCATTCAACTTCACGAGCTACTTTTTCAAGAGCAAGAGTTAGTTGTTCTGAGAACTCATCAACAATTGGGTTACCACCAGCTAATGATAATTTATCAGCTGCTGTAACTGTTCCATCACCATCTGATGAGTTAATAATATTTGCACTCAAGTCAAATGGATTTTGATGTTGAAAAGTTGCCATTGCAGTATAGGTCATCTTTACACCTTTGTGGAATACCTGTGTCACACCTGTGAAAGCAACTCTATCTCTTCCGAGATATTCAGTTGGTTGTGCACCTTCTTGGCCTTTTGTTGGCTCAGAAGAAACTGTGTGACTGTCAGCTGCTTGGATTTGCCAGAAAGTAGATTGTAAAACCTTACCTCCGTTTAATCCACCAGTTGCAGATAAGAAAGGAGTTCTTTGACCACCTACACGGAATAACTCACCTGTAAAGTTATTTACATTTTGTGAGTAAATAGCATTGTTTGTCAAGCTTATGCTTGCCATAATTTACCTCCGTAAACTCTATCTTGTACTTATACTTATTTAGTTCTTTTCGTTTTCCATCAGAGTAAGTTTTGCTCGGATACTATCTTTCGGAGTACCCTTTGCAATGATTTCCTGAAGGTCGTTCAGAACATCTCCTGGTACATCACTTGTAGAATTTGCATCAAGTGAAGCTACTCTAGCCCTAGCATCGTCTTGAACTACTGGTGGGAGTTCAGTCTGTGTGATTTCCTGAAGTCCTCCTGTTGGCTCATAACTATACTCAGTCTTAGCAAACTCACTAACGGCTTCAACTGTTGCATCACCGTTATACACTTGTTTTAATGCTTTACCAAAACCATTGTCTGGATTTAAACCTATCTGTTTTACAACAGAATTTAGCTTTGCATCCTTGTGTTCATGAAGTTCAGCTTGTAATTTAGCTATCTCTTCATTCTTTCTATCAATGGTTTCACGCATTGCTTTTACGCCAGTATTTTCTATACCGTCAAATTCACTCATAATCGTACCTCCACACGGTTTTACCTTACAAACTAATCCCGTGGCAATTAGCTGCGGCCCTACCTTCACACTTGACTTAGAATCTGGTAGGGTTTTTAATCCTAAGTCCTTACTCTGCGGTTTTAGTACAAGCTTTCTACGCAGGCTCTGAAAGCTGTTGTGCGGTCATTTAAAGCGGACCTTGCAACGCTTAAACCTAATTATACACTTATTCTTCTAAAAGTCCACTAACTTGTTTACCTTTTTTAGCAGCTCCTAATACGACACTACTTTCGGATAGTATCTCTGACTGTGCTCTTTGTACTTGCTGTTGAGCTTTTATGTCACCTATAGCAGCAGCTTCTAATTGTTCAATTCCTAAAGCACTGCCTACTGCACCAGCTCTTTCAAGTAATGGTTGAGCTCCTTGATATAACTGTCTAGCTCTTCCTTGGTCTAAACCAGCTTTTCTAAGTGCTTCAAATCTAGCAAAACTTCTATTAAATCCAGCAGCTTTAGCTTCAGCTCCAATACTTAATGATTGTAAATCACCAGCTAATAACTTATCTTGTATATCTGGATTAATTAAAGCAGCAAATATAGTAGGAGTATCTGAATCTATATTGTATTGGTCTCTAAACATTGACTCTACTTGAGGTATATTATTTTTAACAGCACCCCATACAGTATCTATTCTTTGTTGAAACTCTGCAGCAGAAACTTCACCTTGTATTAATTCATTAAACTGTTCTTCAAATCCTGAAGTATCTACAATACCTACTTCTCCTAGTGTTTCTCTATAAGAGGCCTTAGCAGCTACTGCTTCTAACTCAGACATAATTAAAGAACCATCTGTTTTTCTTCTTAAATATCCAAACTCTTTTTCCCATTCAGGAGTTTGTCTAACTTCTGATTTAGCTAATTCAACATCTCCAAATTTAACCCAAGATTGAGCAAACTTATTCTTAATAGTTTCAGGCATAAAGTTAAATAATTGATTAGCTCTAGCAATTCCTTCTGATAAATCATTAGCACTAGGAGCACTAGTAGCATTTCCTCCTGGGTCATAATCTACAGGTGAATAAGAATATCCTGCTCCTTCTACTAATTCTTTAGCTCTTGAAGCAGATACATCATGGAAACCATCTAAGTCTTTTCTATATATTTTAACCATTATCTACCTTCTGTAAATCCTGCACTTCTAACTATGTTATCACCATATGCTTGAGCTACAGCTTTAGCATAATCATTCTTAACTTTTTCATTACCTACTTTTAATCCTTCAGTTCTTAAATATTCATTTGCTTTATTAGTATCATTCATTTTTATAACTTCTTTAAGAATAGGATTATCAGATTTTGGAACAATACCCCAAGAAGATTCAACTAAAGCAACACCTCTAGCTTCAATAGTTTTCCAATCTATATCTTTATCGTACATAGAGTATTCTGCAAATCTAGCATTCTTAGCTTTTTCTTTAAACTCTGTTTTATATAAAGGATTCTTTCTTAACTTAGCAGCTTCATCAGCTAGATTAAAATTACCATGTAAATGTTCAGGTACCCATTCATCAAGTATTTCTTGTATTTCACTTTCTTTTTTAGTAGTAACTGGTATATCTACACCATCAATAGAAGCGGCTACATCATCCATTAAAGTATAATAACCACCATTTTCTTTTCTACTGCTAGGGTCAGTTAAAGCTGTAATCTGAATACTTAATAATGCTTTAGCATCT
>Ga0208794_1000397_pt1 | contig 29767 bp, 45 predicted proteins | sample 32_taG_FD_184106 | JGI IMG/M metagenome (GOLD analysis project Ga0208794, IMG submission 184106) | Marine viral communities from the Gulf of Mexico - 32_GoM_OMZ_CsCl metaG (SPAdes) (version 2) | ecosystem: Environmental > Aquatic > Marine > Oceanic | place: Atlantic Ocean: Gulf of Mexico... | reverse complement strand
GATCCATTAGGTAGTGTAACACCACCAGATGGGAAAGCTAAAGTTATAGTACCTACGTTACCAGCTACCGTAGTTGCTGTTGTTATTATTTGATTTGCTGTACCTGCTATTTTAAAATCATCATTTACTAGATTTAAATCAAAAGGTCCAGTAGCATCACCCAAATATTGTAATACTGATGGATCAACTTTAGTATCTACATAAGCAGTTGTTGCTAGTTTAGTACTGTTATCACCTGCTGCTTGTGTAACACCAGTTACAGTACCTTCAATACTAGATCCTGCTTTTACAACACCTGTAATATCACCTACAAAATCTGTAGATGTAATTACTGTAAAGTTACTTGCTGTTGTTCCAGACACTGTAGCATTACCTGTTGTAATAAATGATCCACCTCTAAAAGAATTATTAGTTAAATCAATATCTTTACCTGTTGCTGTATTACCATTATCAAGTACTGCTTGCAGGTTGTTACCAGAAACAGTAACAAGGTCAATAATACTCTGTACTGTAAAGTTTTTCGTGGGCTTGCCAGCTGCATCTACGTCTGTACCTAATACTAAATCATTTACCGTAGGCGTAACTGTAGGGTATGAGTATATTATTGCCATGTTATATTAGTTTTGAAATTGTTATTTGTGCACTTGGTGTCGATGTCCAAGAGTTATTGTTAAGTTTTTGATATAAAGTACCATCATTAGCACCTCCTGAATCTCTTAGCATTTGAAATACATAATATGTGTTAGGTGATGTAATGTTAACCATTTGATGTATAACTACTCTTTTTAAATCATTAGTTTCTTGTACTCTATATGTCTCTACATGAGTAGCTCCTATTTGATCTGTACCATCAAAAGTTCTAAACAAATTAAATAAAACATTATTCTGTGTACCACCTAAATAATACTCTTGAGTTATGTAATAAGTACCTGTTTTTAACCACGTTACTTTACCATTAACATCTAATGTTACGCTGGTAGATGTGTTATTTGCAGGTCCAAACTCAATTTGGTGCACTGTGTTTGTTGCAACAGGTCCTTGAGACGCAGCTGTTGACGATGCTGAAAATTGTTCTATGAATTGTTGATCCACAAGGGTTTTTATCTCTGAAAATGAGTATTGAACGGTAGGATTACCGGTTACTGCGTTACCAGAAGCGTCCACTAAGTTAGATCCGAGGACTTTATCACCCATTTGTGGTGTTAATGTGGGGTAAGAGTAGATTATTGCCATTTTTTTCTTTTTATTTTTTGCATTATTCCGTGCGGACTTTTTGTGAAGCGCGCTATGGTTAGTAATATTACACGTTTTTGCTCGAGTTTACTTGCGATATTTGAGTGATATTTTGATATAGTGACAAAAGCCTATTACTTATATACTCTTAATAGCTAATGTCACAAAAAATTGGTTAATTATAGGGAAATAAAGTGTTACCCCTAACTATTTGATACCCAGTATGTTACAAAAAATCAATTATTTTACACCTACGGGCCCCTTTTTTTACATATTTTTATTAAAACTTTTATGTTTTTTTACAGACATAATACAATTACATGTAGATAATACTAATGTAAGTATAATTTAATAAATAATAATAATATGAGTAATTTAATTTCAAAAAGATTTGTAATAAGAAAATCTTTAATCGGTAAAAATGTAACAATTGAGTTCACTAATAAAAAAGGTGACAAGTATGTGTATAATCATGACAAAGCATATAACATTATGAAAAGTAATTTAGAAAAAATGGCGTGCTTTATTAAATATAAGTCATATACTGCTACTAATAATATTCCAGTAGTGTTACGAGATAAAGAATTAGTATAATAATTTTTATCATAGCGAGCAATCGCGCTATACCTCGTACTATCTTCGATTGTATAAACGATAGTACACCTTTACAAACACAATACAATAATGTGTAGATAATATAAATGTATAACAATTAAAAATGTAGAATTATGAAAATGATAAAGATAATTGATAGAAAATTAAACATAGTTGAGTTACCATGTGGTAAGTGGTGTAATTCACTAGACTTAGACAAGTTAGACTGTATAAACACAGTGGGAAATATAATAGTAAGATATAATTTACAACAAAAATTAATAAATGAAACAAATAATTAAAATCAACATGAATACAAGTGAACTAAGTTTAATTGTAGAACATATGTACTTTAATTTATCAAGTGTAACTAACAACTTCACTGATAATTTAAAAATGTACAACAAAGATATTAAATTTTATAAATACCTTAAAAACTTATTAAATGGAAGATAAATATATAATTGAAGAAACAGAAAGTAGTATCACTTGGGATTATGGTGTGCCAGTTGAAAACTATGACGCTTGGGTTAAAAGTTACACAGGTGAAGAGATAAATATGATGCTAAAAGTTGATGAAGCGATCAACGCTATGCATAATCACGAGTTATATTCACACTATATTGCTATGGATTACGCTCCATTAGTATTAGCAGTAGTAAACACTATCGCAATAATATACTTGATTTACAAACAAAAAACAAATAAGTAATGATAATATTAATGTATGACAAAGTTTAAAGATTATAATAAACAAATGATAGCGGATAAGCTCAAACAAGTTCAAGAGTTTGAAGCTAAATATGGCGAGTGTACACAAACTATCGCGTGGCGTAAATGGTGTACTGATGCGAATTATCGCAAACGAGAGTGGCAGTTCAGAACAGCTACAGTAGATTTATATAAACATAACAATAGAATATTATGATGGAAGAAATAAAGTTTCAGTTAGAACAATTACACTACGAAACAATAGACAAAGATGATTTTATTAACGCAATAGAAGAAATATATTGGAATTATGCAAGTAAATAATATGAAAGAGCTACTAGAATATGTAGCAAACAAAAGAAAACAACGTGGTCATGAACACTACGAAATGGCAAAAGTATTCGGTGCTTGTAAAGGTATGGGTAACAGGCGTTATAAAGTGCCACAAAAAGCAACATTTGCTAAGTTTAAAAAGTTCACATACAATAGAATGTGGAAAGATAACAGCGAAAAATATGATTTACAACAGTTAAAAAGAGTAACATTATGAGTAAAATGAAAGAATTAGAACAAGTTGCACAAGGTGTAGCAGATCTAACAAAAGAATTAATGTATGATAGTATTGATTGGCAACTGTCAGACTATCCACAAGATGGTGACGAGTATAATGCACTACACAGTTATGTAATGAATAAAGCTATTGAATTGCTTTACAAACAAAATACAAATAAGCATCGATAATATATATATGAGATGTAAATGTAATAATATAATACCGCAAGGTAGAGTTGATCTCGGCTACAACACATGTATTAACTGTAGCACAACTCAACAATATAGTTATGTACCTATCATCGCTAACAAGCAGATGTTAGAAGTGCAAGTAGTAAGTCAAGAACTCAGCGCATTAGTACATAAATCTTGGCGAAGAAAGTGAGAAATAGGAGACGAAAGTCACACTAACTCACAGCCAGGCGAGTAGCTTAATTAGGTGTCATACCCACAAATACGTGGTCGTCGGCACACATAAGTGAATAACTGGCAGAGAGGCGGCGGCATACTGGTTAAAAGCGCGGATAAAGCATAATACTAGTTAGTACCGGTCCGCGACTGGTGCCTCTCATAAGGGCGTGAAATGGTAAGACTATTAAACTACTTGCACCTAATATTGCAATGTTAAAGGTACAAAGCAGATGTTAAATAGTAACGCAGGTTCGATTCCTGCCACGTCCACTATGATTAATAATATGTATATGTGGGTACTCGACTTCGAGGAAGGAACAGTACACAAGTATGAAGTCACCGATGTATTTTGGGATGACGACTATACTCATGAAGATTTTCTAATAGAAAACGAACACAACGCAAGTAATTGTGAGTGGATGTTAACACCATCGAGTGATTATAATGGATTTACAGACTAAATACAATAACAGTAAGATAATAATAATATGAGAAATTTATATCAAAAACTAAAACCGCAAATTAAAAAAAAGTTGAACAGCAACTGTAAGAAGTATGAATCAGTAAACAGGATTAAATACACGCTTATGTCTAAATCACTGTGGCAAGAGCTTTCTATCACTGATCTTAAAGATTTAATACTATGGACTGATATTGATACAAGAAGTATTACAATTAACGGTATGTTATACGGTGAAAATATTATAAACAATGACTAAAGAAGAAATAAAAGACCAAGCAAGCGCTAAAGCTTTTGCACACGTAACTTCATGCGAGCTTGACATTAGCCGTATAAAAGAAGAATTACGAGTTGGCTCTTATTACCCTTTCATTACTAAAGAACAAAATGAAGGCGTACTTAGCAGAGCAAAAACAGAACTAAAAATCTGGAATTATATAACTAAATTAATAGAAATAGATAAATAAAATGAGTGAAAAATTAAACTACGATGATATCGTCGAAAAACTAGAAGTTGAAGACGGTATAATGCAAGAGCCAGACGCAGGATGGCTTTTAGACTATATTGCTACTGAGTACGGTGGTAATCTAGATAATAGAAGTGCTTGGGCACAAGGTAGCGAAGGCTTACTAATATATACTGAATCAACTGCAGATGCTTATGATGTATATGCGATGACAACTAGCCATAACGGTCCACGAGATTTTAGCAGTGAAGTATATTACTATGCTGATCATCCAGCTTTTATTGAAGAAGCTATTACTACTTTAGTACAAGGTAGAGATGTATGGATTGCTGACCATATTTGGGACGATATGGAATATGATTTTAACTATGAGTTAGAACAATGGTGGGCTGATGTATATGACGATTTACATGCAGACAAAGTTGACGAAATAATAAACGATGGATATGAGTACGACGAAGAATAAAGAATTACCAAAATGGTACGATGGTGCCAACTATACTGAAGGTGATGTAGTTACTAATCCCTTTTCAGGTGAAAAATGCGAATTAAACGCTAACGAACTTGCTATGTATGATTTAATCATGGGTAGTCAAGTAACAGGACATTACGATATAACAGCTAAAGGTTTAGACTGGTTCAGATCAGCAAACCCTAAAGCTTATATGATACTATTAGATTAAAATTATGGCAACAAGAAATTTAACAATGGTTGTCGATAGACAACACGCAGAACATAACGAACTAGGTTTCGCTGCAGACCCATCAGAATATGCTGACAAAAGCTATGTAAATATGTATTTACACCATGATGGTTATCCTGAGTGGCAAGGTGTACAATTAGCAAATTGGTGTAAAGTTAATGGTAGACAAGATGGTAGTGCATTAGCTGCAAAGCTAGTACACGATCATTACTATGACAGTTGCTATTTATATAACCATCCTGACCATATAGACCATCAATATACTTATATTATATGGACAGGTAAATCTGACATATGGATTAGTTGCTGGGACAAATGGTCTAGCAGAAACATATTTGTAATGCAACCTGACAGAATTCTAGAAAGATATAAAGATGATATGGAATATACTGACTTTGCTGCTGGTGAAATTAGAAATGATAGAAATACAGAATCAAATAAAGTTAACCTTAGTAAAGATAATGCACAAAGGTTAATAGATATATTAACGAGTTCAATTACAGACTAAATACAGTTATAAATGGATAATATAAATATGGATTTATTAGCTGATCTTGTAATGGCTAAAATACTTGAAAGGTATGGAGACATTAGCCCGTTAACATTACTAGCTAACGAAGAAGAATTAATGGTTTCTGAACTAGCAAGATTAAATACTATATTAGCAATGCTAGAAGAAAAAGAAGAATATCGTAAAGCAGCGATAATAATGAATAAAATAAAACGAATAGAAAATAAATTAAATGGAAAATAAAAAAGCAATGCTTGCACATAAGTTTGATATTGAGCGTGTTGATTACTCTCAACCCGTATATATCCAACCTAAGCTTGATGGCGTTAGATGTTTATTTACAGCTAATGGTGCATATTCACGTAATGGTAAAAAGTTTATGAATGTCAGACATATTGAAATGGCACTTAAACCTTTATTTGACCATCAACCTAATATTGTACTTGACGGTGAATTATACAATCACAAGCTTAAACATGATTTCGAGAAAATTATATCTCTTGTGCGTAAGCAAAAACCAACTGATGAAGACAGGATTAATGCTCAGCATCTTGTACAGTTTCACGTTTATGATTTCTTTGATGAATTACAATATGATTACTATGAAACTAGAATGCATAAGCTAAATGTATCTGATATTTATGGCCCTTGTGTCAAATATGTACCAACGTACAGAGTGCATAAACACGAAGAAGCTTTAAATATGCATCACGATGCTTTCCTTGCTGACGGCTACGAAGGTTCTATACTTAGACTTAACGGTTTATATAAACACGGTCGATCTTATGATCTTATGAAGTTTAAAGATTTTTCTGACGCTGAAGCTACAATAGTTGGTTATGAACTAGGTAAAGGTAAAAGGACAGGCACGCTTGGTAAGTTTATGATGCTAGATGACGAAGGTGTAACATTTGGTTGTCCACCGGGTAAAGGTTACAACTATAAAGATCTAGCTAATATGCTTAAAAATATAAATGATTATATTGGTAAACGTGCTACCTTTACTTACTTTCAAAGAACTAACGCAGGTAGTTACAGACATCCGTTATTTAAATGTATTAGAAACTACGAATAAATGAATATATTTTATTTACATGAAGACCCTAAGCTTGCTGCAAGTTATGTGTATGACAAGCATAAGGTTAAAATGATATTAGAGTCGGCCCAGATGTTGTGTACTGCGCACCATGTATATGGCAATGGAGATAATGTACCTTATAAACAGGCGCATTTAAATCACCCATCTACAATATGGACGCGTGAGAATACTCATCATTACTATTGGTTATACTTACATATGCTCGCTCTAGGCGATGAGTATACTAAAAGGTATGGAAAACACCACTTAACAATTACTAAGTGTGCTGAACCACTACTACGTCCTCCATCTGGGATGCCGACCATTAAATTTGTACAACCTCCACAATGTATGCCTGATGAGCATAAACGTAAGTGTTCAGTGCATGCATATTGGAATTACTACATTAAAGAAAAACACACAATTTGTAATAAAAATGAAAAACCCTATGAAAACCCTCCGCTCCGTGTTATGGACGATTACTTTAATGGCATTAGCCGCAGTGATCTCGTCAGTAGCAACGATGCATTATATATCTAGCTTACCAGCAGATCAATATAAATATATGCAAATGGAAAATAGGTGGCTAAATTGGCCACAAAAGGATTGTTATAATCCTATAGAAGTAGAAATGATAATTCAAGGACCTTAATTATGAGTAAAACAAGACAAAATGCAAACCATTTAATTAAAGTAAATTATATGGGTATTGCTGATAAAATTAAAAATTTTAGAAAGCCTAGAAAAACTAGGACAAAAGCCTATAAGAATAAATAAGTAAGTAGCTAATGTCACATGATAGAAATATAAAATGGCTGAACGATAGACGTGTAATATATAGACGTGACCCAATCACTGATATACCGACTATTGAAACAGATCAATATAAATATTATGAAGACGGCACTTATGAAGCGTATAATTTATTCAACAGTAAAGCTAAGATTACTACATATAAATCATTAAAATGGCATTTCTTAGTTTTATATTATTTAAATATAGATGGTATTGAAGGTGACGAAGTTTCGTTACATGATGATATGCGATCTGTGTTCAAGTTTATAGCTAATAAAGAAAACGGTTTTGTAACATTTTTTATTAGTAATAAAGTTTTAGAAGATATGATTATAGATGTATATAATCAAGGTGAAATTATACCTAAAAATAGAAGACGTAAAGTAATATTTAAACCGTATTGCATGTTATCTATTAGCGAAAAACTTAGTATTGTAGGTAAATTAATTGGCAGATCATCAAATATTAATAATGAAGCTATATATCAATGTATGCTTGATTTAAATCATATGGGTAAAAAAATAACGTGGAGCAAGGTAGCGGACTTGTTAAACTGCTCTACAAGAACTATATATCGTAACCTATGCGATGATCTTAAAAAAGAAAAACAAATATTAAATGAAGAAATATAATATACAAAACTATATTCGTTATAAAAACGATGTAAAAGCTTGTCAACCAAAAGAAAAGTGGCTACAGATGTATAATGAACAAGAGTTAATACATAAGTTTTTACCTCTTGTAGAAAATATAGGTAGAAAATTTTCAACAAGCCAACAAGCGTCGGGTGTTATGACTATAATGGATATAATGCAAGAAGGTAATTTAAGTTTAATAAAAGCAGTAAGAAAAATTGATTGGGAAAAATTTAAAGATAAAGAAGGAAATTACAAAACACAAGAAGATATATTAAAAACACTTAAATCCTTTTTATCAAAAAGAATTAAAGGTGGTATAAGACGTGGCATTGATACAAATAGAGGTGACATGCGTATACCCGAACATAAACTAAACGAGATCCGTAGAAAATCAAAGGACGAAAAAATGGTTGCTATGTTCTTTAACAGTATGTTTTTATCTATTGATGATAAACCTAAAAATACTGATGATGAAGAAAATATGATATATCAAATAGCAGATAAATCAGAACCTTATAATATCGGATTATTAAATATTTATTTAACTGGTTTGCTTAAAAAACATTTGAATGATAAAGAATATCAAGTGTTAAGATTAAGCTACGGTTTGGACTGTGAAAAACACTCTGCAAATAAAATAGCAGAGATTTTAAACATTGAAGGTAGCAGTGCTTATGTTAGAGTTTCAGAGCTAAAAAAGCAGGCTGTACAAAAACTTATTGATAATGTAGATCACTCGCAAGTGCTTGATTATCTGTAAGTTAAGGTATGTAAATAATTTTAAAACATGTAATTATAATAGTATGACCATAAACCAAAAATTGGCTACAATTCAAACCAAATTTAAATCGAAGAAAAGTAGATTTAATTCATTCGGCAAATACTACTTCAGAAGTGCCGAAGACATTCTCGAAGCAACAAAACCCTATTTATTAGAGTTAGGAGTTACAGTAACAATTAATGAAAACTTAATTGCGTCTGAGCCTTTTCCAATAATGGAGTCAACTGCAACAATCTGTGATGGAGAAAACAGCGTTAAAGCCACAGCTTTAGTAGGCGTTGACCTGAATCAGAAAGGTATGCAAACACCTCAACAATTTGGTACCGCATCGAGTTATGGTAAAAAGTATGCATTAGGTAATTTATTCCTAATAGATGATACTCAAGATTCTGATGCGACTAATACACACGGTAAAGACAAGCTTCAAGATATTACAAAAGCTAAAAGCTATATAAAGTCTGGTGGTAAAATAGACGCAATAAAGAAAAAGTATCAATTAACACCACAGCAAGAAGCTGAATTAAAAACTGTGTAAATGACTAGACAAGAGGTTATTGAAAAATTAAAAGATGATGAACATTATTATGGTGAGTTTGGTAAACAATACTTAAGTAATAGTGACATTAGGTCTTTATTAAATAACCCTTTAGCTTTAGGTGCAGAGTCAGAACAAAGACCTGCGTTTTTAGTTGGTGGATATTTTCACACTGCAATACTTGAACCTGATAAATTAAAAAAGTATAAGGTTATACAAAGCAGTACTAGAAATACTAAAGTTTACAAAGAGATGTCAGGTGGCGAACTATGTTTATTACAACATGAGGTTGATCAAATAGAATTATTGTCTGATAAAGTATTAGATAATAATGTTTGTAAATCTTTAATACGTGGTGAAAACGTAGAGTATGAAAAACCTGGTATTACGAAACTTGAAGGACTAATGTGGAAAGGTAAAGCTGATATTATAAATCATGATGAAAAGCTTATTATAGACCTTAAAACCACAGCAGATCTTTCAAAATTTAAAAGCTCAGCATATCGTTACAATTACGATAGTCAAGCTTACATTTATAGCAATTTATTTAATTATGAATTTATATTTATTGCTATTGACAAAAGTACTCAACAAATAGGTATTTTTGATTGTTCACCTGAATTTTTACAATCAGGTCAGGATAAAGTAAAACGTGCGTGTGAAGCGTATGATTTATTTTATAACACAGAAGGTTTTGAACCTTCACAATATTTTATTAGTAAAACTCTTTAATTTTATTTTATGGCAAGAAAAAGAAAAGTAACAACAAAACAATGTGCAATGACAGGTATGACATTTCCTGTGACTGAATTTTATGCTAACGCTAATGCAACTGATGGGTTACATAGCTACAGTAAAAAAGCAGATAATTTCAGAAGGAGGTTACAAGCTACAGGTGCTAATATAGGTACTACAGAGCTTAGAACTATGTTTAATAATTTATTTCAAACAACAGCATAATGGCAAGTATTATAGCAACAAGTATTAACCTTAATAAAATACCTAAAGACAAAATTGTTGAAGGTGCAAAAGGTAAATACTTACCAATTACAATTACTTTAAATGATGAGCTTGATCAGTTCGGTAATAACGGACCAATCACAGTTCAACAGACTAAAGAAGAAAGAGATGCTAAAGTTGAAAAGGTTTATTTAGGTAATGTTAAAGTTGTGTGGACTAACGATCAAAATGTTGGCGTTGCTCCTAAACAACAACAACAAGCAGCAACACCTCAACCTGCTCAACCAGTAGATGATTTACCATTTTAAATAATATAGATGCAAGTAAACAACACGGAGATTAATGGATTTTTAATCGACCAGTTTAACCAGCATGACTTAAAGGTTGGTGCTACGCAGGGGACTTGTCCCCTGTGTTCACACAACCGTAAGCCAGAAAATAAAAAGGCTAAATGTGCAAGTTATGATTGGGAACGAGGTCTTGGTACTTGTCATCATTGCGATTCAACATTTCAACTACATACATATCAACGTAAAGGTGAACCTAATAAAGTTTATGAAAAACCTGATGCTATCAATTTAGTTGAAAACAAAGAATTAAGCAAAAAAGTTTATAAATGGTTTCAAGATCGTGGTATATCATATCAAACACTCAATGATTTAAATATTACAGAGGGTAAAGAATATATGCCACAGACCGGACAAGTTGAGAATACTATCCAGTTTAATTATGTTATGGGCGATGAGCTTATTAACATTAAATATAGAGACGGACGAAAGCATTTTAAATTATATAAAGGTGCTGAGAAAGTCTTTTATAATATAAACAGTATTGTAAATACTGAAACATGTGTAATTGTTGAAGGCGAAATGGATGTGCTAGCGTTTCATGAAGCTGGTATTAAAAACGTAGTATCAGTTCCTAATGGTGCAACATTAAACCATAACAATTTAGATTATCTCGATAATTGTATAGATTATTTTACAGACAAAGAAAAAATAATATTAGCAGTTGATCAAGATGAAGCTGGTGCAGCTTTACAACAAGAGCTAATACGTAGGCTAGGTGCTGAAGTATGCTATTTAGTAAACTTTGTTGATTGTAAAGATGCTAATGATTATTTACTAAAATATGGTAAACAAGATTTAGCTGAAACAATTAAAGATTGTAGACCTGTACCATTAGAAAATGTCACAACATTTAAAGATATAGAACATGAAATTACAGACTTTGTTAAAAATGGTTTCAAACCTGGCTTTCAAGTTGGGCTTAGTAATTTTGACAGGATATTCAGTACTTATACTGGTCAATTCATTACAGTTACTGGTATTCCTTCATCTGGTAAGTCGGATTTTGTAGATCAAATGTGTGTTGGCTATAATAATAATTATGGTTGGAAAACTGCATTTGCATCACCAGAAAATGCTCCAACATATCTACATGCTCATAAGCTTATGCGTAAAGTATGGCAAGATATGCCGACGAGATCTGATATTGGAACTAGTAAATGGAAACAAGTTGCAGAACATGTTAATGATAATTTCTTTTTTATTGACATGGAACGTTATACACTTGAATCTGTACTACGTAAAGGTGCAGAGCTTGTTAAACGTAAGGGTATTAAATGTTTAGTAATAGACCCATTTAATAAGATCAGAGATGTAGATGCTAGAACTGAAGATGTAAATAGATATACAATGGAATATTTAACTAAGATAGAAACATTTGCTAAAAAATTTGATGTCTTAGTATTTATTGTAGCACATCCTACTAAAATGTATAAAGGCAGTGACGGTAAAATTGAAGAACCAACTATGTATAACATTAAAGGTGGTGGTGAATGGTATGATGCTAGTTACCACGGCTTGTTAGTACATAGAGATTATGAAGCTAAAACAGTTAAAGCTAAAGTTTTAAAAGTTAAGTTTCAAAACCTTGGTGAAAACGGAGCTGAAGCTCATTTTAAATGGGAACATAAATCTGGTTGTTTTATACCACATGAATTACCTTCTATTGGAGAAGAAGAAGCAATGCCTTGGGAATAGATGGCACCAGCAAGAAAAAGAATAAGTAAAATTGTACCGCCTGAATGGACAGATAAAGATACAGAAGCTTTTTTATGGTGTATAAGAAATGGTATTAAAATAGGACCATTAGCTGCATCAAACGATAGAGATAATTATCATTATTGGATTGATGTAGAAGTTAACGGTGTAAAACGTAGATCACCTAAAACTTATAATGGTAGAGAACTAAACAAAAAAATATTTGAATTATATAGATTTTATTATGACAAAAACAAAGTTTAAAAACGCTAACGAAGCATATGAATATTTCTTAGATAAGATTATTCAAGACGGTGTTCCATTTGGTGATACAAAAGCTTTATTTAATGTTGGTTTTACAATAGAAAATCCTATGCAAAATTACATATCAAATAAAGAAAGACAATGGAAGCTTGCGTATGCAGCTGCTGAATGGCAGTGGTATTTATCAGGCGATCGTAATATTGCTAAGCTTGGTGAGTTATACGGTAGTATACCTCCTATATGGGTTAAAATGGCAAATAGCGATGGTAATGTCATGTCTAACTATGGTTGGCAATGGCAAAGGGAAAATCAAATTGATTATGTAGTTGCAAAGCTTAGAAGAGAAAAAGATACAAGACACGCTGCTATTTCTATTTATGATTGTAAAGAACATCAACTATACAGAAAGGATACGCCTTGTACGTATGCAGTTCAGTTTACAATACTAAATAATAGGCTAAATATGGCTGTTCTGATGCGTTCTAATGATCTCTGGTACGGTTTCTGTAATGATCAATATCAATTCTCAATGTTGCAACAAATGATTGCAGAGAGATTAAATATTGAAATTGGTGAATATTATCACTATGCACATAATTTACATTTGTATAACGACAAACTATAATTATGTATTATTTATATCACATACCGGGTAAAAAGATAGGCGTTACGCGTGATCTTAATACCCGTGTTACATTAATTCAGGGTTACAAACCTAGTGAATACGAAGTTCTTGATCAAAGTGAAGATATAGATTATATATCAAACTTAGAGATAGAACTTCAAAAGTCTTATGGCTATCGAGTTGATAGAAAATTATATAAAAATTTATTTAATAAAATGAAAATTAACGTAACTGAACAAACCACTACATTTCCTTGTCCTGTAGATAAATTAAAAGGACAGTTAATGGATAACATTGGTTTAACATGGTCACATCCACAATATGGCCAGTTTAAAATAACAGAAGAAAATATCAAATGGATATTAGCTAATGTTAAAACTTCTATGTATAACAATGAGAGATGTTATATTTACAATAAAGCTTTTTATGAAGCATACTTTAATCCTGCACATACACCTTTAGATGATCTAGTAGATCACATACTTACAAGATCTTGGACATTTGATAATATTAGAGAGTGGGCAAGAGAAAGAGGTATATACGAAAAAGGCAATAGCCACACACAATATGTTAAGCTTCAAGAAGAGGCTGGTGAGTTAGCTAAAGCATTATTAAACAATGATAAATATGAAATCAAAGATGCTATCGGCGATATGGTTGTTGTATTAACTAATTTAGCGCATTTAGAAAAGCTAAATATAGAAGATTGTATTGATGCAGCTTACAAAACTATAAGTAAAAGAACAGGTAAAATGATTAACGGTACATTTGTAAAAGATGAGTAAAACAAAAAACATAGAATTTAGAGATCCCGTTGTTGAACGCGTTGTAGATAAATTTATAAATAGATCTAACGTGGGTTATGCTAAATATGGTTCAACATTACACGACGAAAGAACTAAGGGTATGAAAGACCTTAGTAAATATCTTAACGACGTGCAAGAAGAATTAATGGATGCAATATTATATATTCAAGCTGCTCGTGAAGAAATAGCTGAGTATAAGCCTCTGTTAAAAAACATTAACGTTTATGAAGAAGAAATACTCTAAAAAACGAGGACCAGTACAAAGTAAAAAAATAGAATACGATGGTATTAAATTTGCTTCAGGACTGGAAAAGTATATGTACAAAGCATTAAAAGAAGCTAAAATAGTTGCTGAATATGAACCAATGAGTTATACCTTAATGGAAGGATTTGATTACTCTGGTGATGCATATGAAAGATGCTCAAATGGTAAAGGTCTTTACAAAAATAGAGGTTGTAAAAAGATTTTACCAATTACATATAAACCTGATTTTGTAGGTAGAGATTTTATTATTGAATGTAAAGGTAGAGCTAATGAAGCTTTTCCACTTAGATGGAAATTATTTAAAGAGTGGATATCATTACATGCACCTACATTAACTTTGTTTAAACCTCAGAATCAAACTGAATGTGATCTTACAATAAGATATATTCAGGAAATGAGAAAAAACCATAGAAAAAATGCACAAAAACAAACAAGCCTCTAAACATTTAGCAAGGACTAAATATAAAGAAAGAAAAATTGATACTTATATTAAGTGGTCAATTAATCAAAGAGGTTTTTTAAAGTGGAAAGATTTAGAAAGAATCCACAAACAATATAATATTAAATGTTATGGATAATAAATATACAGGTTGGGAATTATCAACCGGACTAGTTCCAGGTTTTGTTATAGGTTTTAGAACTTATAATGAAGACACTGAACAGACAGACTATGTTTTATATTTAGGTATAATAGATATTTGTTTAACTTTTAATTACGAATAATGGCAAGAAAAATAGCAATATCAACTTATATTAGAAAACATAAAACTAGAAGACCAGGTGTCCACTCTAAAAATGCCTCGCGTGGACAATCAGGTTATAAGAAACCATATAGAGGCCAAGGAAGATAATGAGCATACCTTTATTTACAGAAAGAATACCTTATAAACCTTTTGAATATCCTGAATATTACAATGAAGGTTGGTTAAAGCAAGCTCAAGCATTTTGGTTGCATACTGAAATACCTATGTCGGGTGATGTAAAAGACTGGAATGAAAAACTAACACCAGCTGAAAAAAATCTAGTAGGTAATATCCTATTAGGTTTTGCTCAGACTGAATGTGCAGTATCTGATTACTGGACACAGAAAGTCGTATCATGGTTTCCTAAACATGAGATACAGCAAATGGCTATGATGTTCGGCTCACAAGAAACAATACATGCTGTAGCTTACAGTTATTTAAATGAAACACTTGGATTGGAAGATTATGAAGCTTTTTTGCATGAGCCAGCTACGGCTGCTCGTTTTGACAATCTCGTTGCATATGATGGCAAAGATCCCGTTGGTATTGGAAAGTCATTGGCTGTTTTTTCTGCTTTCGCAGAAGGAGTTTCTTTATATAGTGCTTTTGCAGTTCTTTATTCTTTTCAAATGCGTAATTTACTTAAAGGTATTGGCCAACAAATGAAATGGTCTGTAAGAGATGAATCTCTTCATAGTAAAATGGGTTGTCAATTGTTTAGACATATGTGTTCACAAATACCAGGATTAAAATCTGAATGTGAACCACATATATTTGAAGCAGCTTTAACAATGCATAATGCGGAAATGACTTACATTAGTAAGATATTTGAAATGGGCGATATAGAAAATTTAAAAGAATATGATCTGGTACACTTTATCAAAAAAAGAGTTGGTGACAAACTTGCAGAGTTGGGTTACCCAAATAAAAAGTATAAACAATGGGACTTCACGTTTTACGATGAAGAAGCGGTTAATCGCATGGCTTGGTTTGATCATCTTACCGGGGGCCATACTCATACTGACTTTTTCGCTATTAGGCCAACTGATTACTCAAAAGCAAACGAAGGAGAAGATTTTGAAGACGTATGGTAATGAAAAGACAAATCTTAAAACTAATAGCAACAACTAAAAGACTGACGCCACTTGAAAAAATGTCTACTCGTATTGGATATATGGGTGCAGGTTTTCTTGTGGCCGCGCAGTGGACTATAGAACCTAAATTATATATAGCAGGTTTTATTTGTGTAATGATACAAACAGCAGCTAGAAAACAATGGAACTTAGTAGCTTTAAATATTAACGGCATTGTAGCTTGGCTAAAACACTTATTATCATGAAAGAAGATAAATTAATTTTAATGCAAAAAAAAATAGATCAAATGGGTAATATTATCAATCAATTAATTGGTAAGTTGTCTCAGGTTGATCAAATGACAAAAGGTACTTTAACAGCTTTTCAATTACATATAGGCGAAAGCGAATGGAAAAAGTTAGTTGAAGAATTACAAGATATCGAAAAAAGAGCTGAACCTGAAAAAAAGTTTGAAACAGATGTGGAATAAAGACTGGAAAAAAGGTATTGATTATCCTACTTGGGGTGATACTGATGTATATAAAAAAACAATAGGTGGTGGTTATTTATATAATGGTGAAACACCTAAAGAAGCTTATGAACGTGTATGTTATCACGTTGCAAGACGTTTAGAACGTCCAGAATTAGCTAAAACTTTTTTTGATTACATATGGAAAGGCTGGTTATGTTTAGCATCCCCTGTTTTATCTAACACAGGTACAGATCGTGGTTTACCGATCTCTTGTTTTGGTGTCGATGTTGCTGATAGCATATACGACATTGGAAGTAAAAACTTAGAAATGATGCTACTAGCAAAACACGGCGGCGGGGTTGGTATTGGCGTTAATCAAATTCGTCCTGCCGGAGCAAATATAAAAGGAAATGGAACATCTGATGGAGTTGTGCCGTTTTGTAAAATCTACGATTCGACTATACTTGCCACAAATCAAGGGTCTGTCCGAAGAGGAGCTGCTAGCGTTAACCTTAACATTGAGCACCCCGATTTTGAAGAGTGGTTGGAAATACGAGAACCTAAAGGCGACATTAATCGTCAATCGCTCAACCTCCACCAGTGCGCTGTGGTCGGCGATAAGTTCATGCGAAAAGTTGAAAGCGGAGATAAAAGTGCTAGAAGATTATGGGGAAAGTTATTACAAAAGCGTAAGGCAACTGGAGAACCTTATATTTTATTTAAGGGAAATACAAACAAAAGTAATCCTGCAGCTTACAAAAAGCACGGATTAAAAGTACATATGACAAATATATGTAGTGAAATTACATTACACACTGATGAATCACACTCATTTGTTTGTTGTTTATCATCGTTAAATCTAGCTAAATACGATGAATGGAAAGGAACTAACTTAATATATGATGCTATCTGGTTCTTAGATGGCGTTTTAGAAGAGTTTATACAAAAATCAAAGGGTAAAGTTGGTTTTCATAATTCTGTAAGATCTGCTGAAAAAGGTAGAGCTTTAGGATTAGGTGTGCTTGGCTGGCATACATATTTACAAGAAAAAGGTTTACCATTTGAAGGATTATTATCACAATATGAAACAAGAAAAATATTTAGTCAAATTAAAATCGAGTCTGAAAGAGCTTCAATGGCTCTGGCTGAAACTTTTGGAGAACCTCTTTGGTGTGTCGGTACTGGTTTACGTAATACCCACTTACGCGCTATTGCTCCTACTGTCTCTAATTCTAAGCTTAGTGGAAATGTCAGCCCAGGTATTGAGCCATGGGCGGCTAATGTTTTCACTGAGCAATCAGCAAAAGGAACATTTATCAGGAAAAACCCAACGCTCAAAAAAATCTTAAGAAAACACAAATTAGATAATGAAATTATATGGAATCGAATATTAAAAGACGGAGGGTCTATACAGGGCATAAAAGCATTAGACAAAATTACATTAGGTCCTCACGACATACCCATCAAAGAAGTCTTCAAAACTTTCAAAGAAATTAACCAACTAGAATTAGTTAACCAAGCAGGTATAAGACAACAATACATTGATCAATCAGTTAGTTTAAATCTAGCGTTTCCTAGTATAGCAACACCTAAGTGGATAAATAAAGTACATTTTGAAGCTTGGAAAAAAGGAATAAAAACATTATATTATACTAGAACTGAGTCAGTATTACGTGGTGATATTGCTGAACAAGCAATGGATGACAGCTGTCTTAGTTGCGACGGATAATAAAAAAGGGGAGCATTACGCTCCCCTTTGGTTACAGGAATTATTGGGTATGGTGCCCATTTTTATTTATTCCTATTTTTTTGCGTTATCTATTTCAAGAGCTTTAACAACATATTTTAATTGCTCTACATCTTCTTGTAAATAAGAAATTCTTAAATCCTGTTTAGCATCATCAGGTAATGCGCCCATTTCTCCTCTTGGCCATTTAATTCTAAATTCTTCATTTAAAAGCACGGCATCTTGCATTCTAATTACATCTAATTGCAATTGTGCTATTTCAGCTGTTAATGTAAACCAAACACCAGCTATTGATACTATACCAATAACCGCTCCAACCACTGCTTTTATATCTAATGATACTTTTGAATTTTCTGAAAGTTCTGTACTCATTTTTCTTTATTTAGTTTTTTAATTTTCAACAATGTATATATTATAGTACATAAAAGTAAAATTATTTTTAAAGACATTTCTATGTTAGTAAAGCTTATAATTAATGTAAGCGAATTTATTGCGTATAGTTTCATATCTGTGAAATCCATTTTTAATCAGGTATTTTTATATTTTCTACACCAGGCGGTGGCGTTGGTTTATTATACGATCTCGCCGGTAATGATTTGTTATTATTGTTATTTGATTTGTTACTTCCTCTTCCACTATTATTGTTAGAATATGAAGAATTACTTGAATTATTATAATAATATACAGGGTATGGATTGTAGTAATACGGTCTATGCCAACTATAGTCGTAACCATAGTTAATAATTTTATAATTTACTGGTCTAATTAAATCAATAGGTATACGCAACGTATCGCCTTGCTCGTCGATAGCTAAAACGTGAGTTATTTGTATTCTAGGTTTTTGTTGTATTGAACAACTACTTGCAAATGCAAGAACTGCAAAAAGGGCAATTTTCCATAATTTCATTATTTTGTGTTTAGTTCTATTATTTTATCTATTCTATCTGATTCAAGTCGTAAAGCTCTAATATCTTTTTTACTTACACCTAATTTTAATAAGCTATCTATTTGTTGTTGTTTAGTTAATGCTTCTATTTGATCTTTTCGTTTTAAAGCATTTATTTCTTTATTAGTTAACCCTTCAAATCTAGCTTCTTCTTTTAATCTTTTTTCCTCTTCACGCTTACGTTTTAATTCTTCAGATCTTTCTTTCTTTTTTCTTTCTTTTGCTTCAAGTTTTATTTGATCGTGTTCTTCATTTCTTATACCTAAATCCCATGTTCTCCAACCTAGTCCTAAAGCTACTCTTTCTAAGTTACTATTTCTTTCATCAGTCATTTCTGTTAAAGCATCTATTTCAGCTATAAGTCTTTCTATAGGTATATTAGCCAAAGCTTCTGCAGTAGATCCAAGCACTCTATATGAAGGACTTAAATTTAATCTACCATCTCTAGTTATTTCCCAACCTCTTTCTTCTATAACATCTTTTTCAAACTCTTTAGTTCTTAATGCATTGTTTAGTTTTCTAACCTTTGAACCAATAGGCGGTGATAAGTTTACAGCAGCTATTAATATATCAGCATTATCTTTAGCAAATGGATCTTTCTTTTCGTTTTCCATATATGCTATAACAGTATTTTTCAATGTAGAAGCTATTGCTCCATAAATACCAGAACCACGTAACACAGTGTCTACCATATTGTTAGCTATTCTAACATATTTCTTTTGTGATTTATCTTCTACCTCTTCTTCTTCATCTTCACCTCCAAACCCTGGAACTAAAGCAAACAACGCGTTTTGTAAAGCAGCAAACATAAAGTTTTGTACAGCTCCATAGTATATTATTTTACTTATATGAGTTTTAGCATCTCCTCTGCCATTAATTAAATCTTGACCTGCTCTTTTCATTAATCTTGTATACTGCATTGGTGTATTTTGAAATGCTAATATTAATCTACCAAGTGGACTTGCTTGTTGTTCAGATATCATAGAAGGATCTGCTGACTGCTGTGATTCTTCTGATATTCTTGAAAAATCTTCAAAAGCTTTTTTTTCTGCTTCAACATCTGATAAACCTTGTTTTTTATATGTGTTAATTCTATTTCTATAAAATGTAGCACCACCTGAAGCAATAGCAAAACTATCTGCCATTTGTGTAGGTAAAAATCCTTTCTTTAATAACCACGCTAATGCAGCTTCAGCTTTGTTTGTAGCGCCTTCAACCGCACTTGCAAGCTCAGCTTCGTTTATGTCGCCTTTTAAACCTGCTCTTCTTTCTTTTAATTTAGGTGAATTAAATATTGTAGCAAAATCAGTCCAGTATTGTTTTTGATTTGCAAAAGCCATAGCTGCTTTTAATGGATTATTATCACTCCAATTTATAAAGTTAATTGAAGATATAGTTTGTAATAAAGCAGATTTTCTGTTAAAAAACATTATAGCACCTATAGATCTGTTGACCCAGTTATTAAACGAGTTTGTTAATCTATTTGTACCAGAAGGTCTATTTGTACCGTTTTTCATACGATACATCATGTCTTCTATTGCTTCTCTTACACCTATACCATAAGCAGCTTCAATTTTATTTAAATTAGCTTTACTAAATATATCAGCAGAGTTTTGCATAAAACCAGAGTTTTCTAAAAACTTTTTTCTTCCTTCACCTTGTGTTAGTCTATGTAAATCTGATTGTATAGTTTGTACATCGAATCCACCATTAGGTTTTAACCATGTGTCCTGTTTAGTTATTAATTGTAATCCTTCTGCAAATAATTGCACTTCAGCATCTTTTTTTACTGTATCTATTAATAATTTAGCATCTCTTTTTGATAATCCAGCTTCTTTTAAATCAAAACCAGATTTATCCATTAAAAATGCTCTAATAGCTTGATCAAAAGTAAAATCTCCACCAGGTATTTTTTTACCTAATTTTTTTCTAACTTCAGGACTAGCTTTTAATAATGTAGCATAATCATTTTTTAATGATCTTCTAAATCTTTCTATTTGAGCTACTGCTTGCTGATAGGGTTTTATCAGATTTTTATCAAAAAACTCAAACTGTTGTTCACCTTTTTTACCTTTACCTAAAAAATTATATATTAAACCTTTAAAATCTTCTGCACCAGGTGGTAAGAAAAATCTAAACTTTCCTTTACCTCTACCAGCTCTTCTTGCTCCTATGTCAGAAAATCTAGCTTCAGATTTGATACCTTTTACATCTTGTAATATGTCATTAAAACCTTTATCTAAGTTTGGTGTAGTATTTAATTTCTCTAGCTTATCTTTTATATCAGGTGTTTTAGACTCTTGTATACCATTTTCTAAAACATTGTCAGCTTCAATTTTACCTACCGCAAGATCCATACCTAATTCAGCTATTTCTTGAGAAACTGTAATGTCTTTGCCAACCATTTGATAATTGTCAAAATTTATACCACCATCTATGCTTGCCACGTTTGGATTATTATATCTTACCCATGTTGTAAGGTTATCCATCGTAAAAAATGCAGGAGGCATATTAGCAATATAATTAAAATAAGGTCCTCTCATTTTTCTATCATCACTTTTTAACAAAGCTCCTTGAAAATAATTTTTTTCAACAAAATTAAAATCATTATTAATATTACCTAAAGCTGCACTTGCTAATATAAAATTACCTATACTACTAGCTGGCATACTATGTTCTTCTACAAACTTTCCATCAACATTGCTGTAAAACATTATTGGAGCCATAGATCTTAAAAAATGACCGGTACTATCTTGAGCATCTCTAAATAAAGCAGTCCAAAAAACTATATTTTCAGGATTATTTTTAATATCTTGTTGTATAGCTAAAGCAATTTCCTTTAAATAAGGTAGTTTAGCAGCTTCTGAATCTTTAAACTTTTGGCTATTAACCATTTGTTTAATTTCACCAACTGTTTTTCCTGAATAAAGCTGTGTGATAGGTCTAGGTTTATTTTTGTTATCAAATTTAATACCTTTTAAATCAGCATTTAATTCTTTCATACTAGAATAAAGCTGTCTTGTACTGTTTGCAAAGTTTTTACTCCAGAAAAAATCTTTATTAAATAAACCTGACTCAGCTAAACCTCTTACCCATGCTTTTCTTTTTGCTTTTAATTCAGGTGTTAGTTTGTATTTTTTTCCTTCTCTTGGTAGCGCTTTAAAATTAGTACCATTTTTTTGATTTATAAAATCTAAAAAGTTTTGTCCTACGGTTAAATTACCTACATTACCAAACAATGATAATGAAGTTCTAAGTTGTTCACCTACTTTTTGTTGTGGTGCCATACTAAACACAAGGTCACCTTTCATAGAATCTAAAGCTGCTTGAGTTTTCTTAACATTTTGAGTTTGAGGACCCTTCTTTAATGTTTTAGATGTGGCTCTACCACCCATTTGTTCAGCAACAGCCTTTAATAATCCCTTAATAATTTGAGAGTTTCTAGCATCAAAATCAGGACTTACTTTACCATCTTTAACACCTATAGCTTCATCGAATTTTTTATTATCAAACTGTTTAGGTGTTCTAACTTTTTTACCACTACCTAATCTTTTAGGTGGATTAAAAAATGTATTTAATATTTTTGTACCTAAACCTAATGTATCACCACCTACTTTTACAGGTTTACCACCTTTTTTCTTCGATTCTACTGTGGTTACATCTGTATTAGCTTTGCTTAACACTACATTTTTAATAAAAGGTTTTGCTGCTATTAAAACTCTTTGTGCTTTACTAGCTTCAGCAGGTGTTAAGTTTGCTTTAGGATCAGTAAGCTTTTTAACTGGTATACCTATTGCATCTGCTAAAACTTTATATGGAACTACTTCCATTCTTTGCTTAGGTGTTAGATTAGGATTTGATAAATCTATACCTTTTTCTTTTGCTAGTTTATTTTGTTCATTTATAAACTCTTGCTCAAACTTTTTAGTATCAAAATTTGGATCTGATTTTTTAAGAAAATCAAAAGCACTTATTGTAGGTGTAACATCTTTTTTAGTTGTAGTTGTTTCATCTATTTTTTGTTCAGCAATCTGTCTAGCATTAGGATCATCTATTGATTTTGTTTCTACTTGTTGTTTACCTTTATTTTGTACATCACCTTTAGCAAAACCTAAAATAGCTTGACCACCTACAGTTGGTCCTGTAAGCCAACCGAATAAACTTTCGTTTTTGTTAGGGTCAAATTCATTCATGAACTTTTCACCTATTCTTTGTTTAGCTTCTTGCACAAACTCAGGGTTCATATCTAAATACTCTTGATTTACATTTTGTCTAACTAAACCATCAAGTAAATTAGTATTTTCTATTTGGTTCATTGCATCACCAAAATCTTTAGATTTTTGAAAATCTTCTTTTGACTCATACTTTTTACTACCATCTTCATTTTGTACAAACTTATCTAACTCACTTTTTATATCACCAGGCACTTGAGATAGTTGAAGATTTTGATCTGTATCCTCTAAATTTTGTCTCTTCATTCTACCTGTAGAATCCATTGTATAAGTTTGATTTACTGTAAAATTAACATCACCTAATTTATTTGTAAAATCACTAACAAATTGAAAAACACTATTAGTATCTGTAAAAGGATTTAATATAGTAGAAGGTCCACCGTTCATTTTAGCAAATACACTATTTAACATAGATTTAACGCCAAATAGTCCTGCAAAATCACTTTTCTTTAAATCGCCTGCTATAACAGCTTCTGAAAATGTTGTTAATACTTCTTCTACATTGTACTTACCATCTTTACCCTTATACTGATCTATTCTTTTTAGTATTTCATTAGCTCTTGAATCATCTATTTGACCATCAGCTTGTTTAGATTTTATTAAATCTCTTAAACCTAGCACTGATCCTTCTATGCTTGCTTGTAGTTTTGTATTGCCTTTAGTATCAAAAATACCAGTCTTTTTTATTTGTACATGTAATAGTTCGTGTAATGGTGCAATAGCAGCTGTAAACGCGGTTGTAGTATCTACATTCATTAACGTATCATATATAACTTTTTGATTTATAACTATTTGACCTGTAGAAGGGTTTACAAAAGCTAATGACTTACCTGCTCTAAGTTTTTCAATATCAGCAGGTTTTAGATTTTTTTCATTATTTTTTATGTATTCTTCTAATGCAGCGTCGTTATCTATAACTTCCATATCACCATCAAACTGGAAGTTTGTAATATCTAATGCGGCTTCATATAATTGAACTCTTTTTTGACCAATAATATCATCTACTGTTTTAAGAGTTTTATCTTCTTTTCTAGCATCTTCTGCTTGCTTTTTAAAATCATCTAATTTTTTAGACTTTAATATATCTGCTTTTTTAGCATCCAAAGCTTTTAATCTAGCTTCAGAAGCTTTAATATCTTTTAATAATCCTTTTTCACCAAATTGTGGATCACTAGTTAATTCATTTAATATTTTTTCTTCTTTTCTAATTTCACCACCTAAATCCACAAGTTCATTTCTTTGTGTTTCATCAAGTTTTGTCCAACTATTAAAAGTTAAAAAATCTGCAATAGTTGATTGATTAAATAAATCTTCTTTTTGAGCTTCTAGTTGGCTTACTTCAGTTGGTGTTAGTTTTAATTCATTAGCACGATTTAGTTTATCTTGTATACCCATTAAACTACCATGAAGTGTTCTCTGACGTTTTCTATCAGCAGCTGTAGATAATTCATATCTTAAACCACCCATTACGTTTTGTGCCATAAATGGTCCTTGCATTACAATACTTGTAAAAGCTGTGTTTAAAGCAAAGTCTGTACTAAAATCGTCTAAATAACCTCTGTCTAATTGTAATATTTCTTTATCAACAAATGCTGTAGCTAAATTAACAAACGATTCTTCTAACAATTCAGCACCAATACCAGCAGTAAATCTATAAGATGAACCTAATGTGGCTTTTAAACCATCAATACCACTTTTTCTCCAAGCTCCAAATAATCCTCTAGATTTATAAGCAGGTCCTAGTTTTTGTAAGTTGTTTATAACTCGCATAGACCCAATATATCTTTCTGCAAACATATCAGCTCCACCATACAACAACGAACTAATACCTCTTCTTAACAAGCCATCGTCTTTAGTTTGTAAATAAAAGTCTTGTTCTTTTAATAAACCATCTCTTTCTGCAGCAGTTAGTTTGTCATTTTTAAGTAGTTCACCTATTTCTTTTAATTTTTTATCACCTTCATAGCTAGCAAGAGATAATTTACCCCATTGATCCGCTGTACCACTTACAAAAAATAAACTTTGAGTTACATTATTACCTATAGCTAAAGACTTAGATAATGCATTTCTTGCTGCCATACCTGTCAAACCTTTTGCAGCCATTCTTCCAAACATACCTGCAACTGCGCTTGGTCCCATAACAGCTAATATACTAGGACTGTTATCAGCTGCCATTTCTAATAAATATCTACCAACTGAAAATCCATCTTTACCAAAATCTGCAGATCCTGTTGACGCAGAAAATTGATTCATTTTTTCACTAGCCATTTTAAAGTAATTCATTGCCGCGCCTTTTTCTCTTTCATATCGAGTAAGACCATCTTCACCTTTAACCGTATCATCATAACTTCCTACGGCTTTACCTAGTTCTGCATCAACTTGTTTTAATAAACCAGCAACTGGATCTATAAACGATGAAGATATAGTTGCAAAAGTTTTATCTAGTAAATTATAATTTAACATACCAGCCTCTAATATCATTGATACATTACTATATTTTTCACCTAATTTTTCAAGTTTTTTATACTCTTCTTCAAGAAACGTTGATTCAACTTTTAGTTTTTCTAAAGCTTGTCCTTCAGGGCTAGTTGTATATTGATTAACTAATTCTTGATATTTTTTTAAATCTGCATTATAAGCAGCTTGTATTTGAGGTGAGGGTATAATCCCTTTAGAAGTTCTACCGTTTACTATACCATATCCTTCTAATTTTTTTTGTTGATTTGTTAAATCGTCTAATAAAGTTTTAGAATTTTTTAACGCGTTATTTATTGATTTTTCTAATTCAGCTCCTCTTTGACTTATGTCATTTAAACCTTTTTTATACTGCTCATATTCATCACCGGTTTTATATGACTGTAGCTTATAAGTTTTACCGTTACATTCTATTCCATCTCCTCCAGGTTGTAAAAGATCTTCAGCTTGAACAATACTACCACAGCCTTCATTTACATATTCTTGTATTAATTTTTCATTGTCATAAGCAATTCTTTCATTAGGTAAAAAACCTAACTCATCTTTATCACCTTCCCCATATATATATTTATCTAAGGAAGGGTATAAAATAGCATCTACTTCTCTTTCTCCTGTTCGTTTTAAAAACAATTCAACTTCTCTCTTTTTTGCTTTTGAAACTATGTCATCTACTAAATCTTTATTAAAAGTATTTATATTTAATTTTTCAGCGTCTCTTCCTGATTTTTTATATTCATCTAAAACATTTACTCCATATTGCTTTATAACTTCATTATCAGCTTGTTCAATTTTATTTTTTTCCCATATATCAAAAGCTTTTTTATAACTTTCATATCTCTTACTTCCTTCTTTTGGAGCTGTAGCAAAACCATCTGCAAACCTATCTTCGTAACCATCTTGTGCTTGCCATAAAGCTAAAAGTTCTGGGTTTATTTTTTCTGATAATTTATTGCTATTTTTCTTTGCTCCTCCTTCATAAGGATTAAAAGAATATATACTTTCAAAATTATCAACTATACTAGACATTAAATTTTTTCTAATATCTATTTTATCTTGTGTCATTTTACCAAAGGTAAAATCATTTACAGCACCATCTATATTATTCCAACTTTCAGCTATCCCTTTAGTTATATCTCCACCTTCTGTATATTCTTCACGCCATTGATTAAAACCTAATTCATTTTGTAACTTTCTTCTTTCTGCAAGTGTTTGAAAACCAGGAGAAAAACCAGGTGATTTCTTTTTTATTTCACCAATATTAGGAGCAAGTGTAACACCTGAAGAAGATGATTTAGGCTCAAAAGGTTTATTCTTTTTAGCCTCTTGACACTGTTTAACTTGTTCAGGAGTTAAACCTTGTTCAGAACATGGTTTGGTTAAATCAAAATTTGACATAAATTATTATTGCATTAAAGTTGATGCCACTTCTTCTTGCATTTCTGGAGACATCTCTTCTTGTTCTTGTTCGCCTTGTTGAGGACTTTGTGGTTCACCCATAGGAAATTCTTTACCTATTTGTGTTTCTAAATACCATTTTTTGTAGTCTTCTTGAAATTTATTTTGTTGCGCATCTGTTAAAGCTTTATATGGATTTAAATAAAAATCCGTTACTGTAGCTAATATATTGTTATTAAAAGATGTTACTTGATCAAAACTTTTTGATTCTTCTAATAAACCTGAAGTTATTTTATCCATTTCAGTATTAAACTGTAAACTATTTCCAATAGCTTCTTTATCTATAATATAAAAATCTTGTACTAAATTTTCTCCAATATCTTTAGTTATTATTTCTAATTCACCATCTTTTTTCTTTTTTCTATATGTTTCAGTAACACCACCTGTTAAAACCTGATTAGCTTCATCAGATCCTTGTTGTTCTCTTTCAAATATTTCAGGACTAGCAAGCTTAAAGTTTTCATTTTGTTCTAAAGTTGTAGGTATACTTAAAAACATGTCTTGATTTTCAGAAAGTTCATTTAATTTATTAATAAATATTCTTTCAACAAATCTACCATCTTTTTCATATATTTCAAAAGCTAATTTATTTAAATCATTATCTACCATTTTAACTTCTATACTACCTGCTAAATCACCATTTAATATATTTAAAGCTATAAATCTACTTATAGGTGTACCTATTAAATCTAAACCACCCATTAAACCAGCGTTTTGCATCATTTCGTCCCATACCTCAGTGTTACTTGTTAAGTTTTCTAAACCTGTTTTAACTATTTCTACACTCCCTAAAATTTTATCTACAGTTTTTCTAGCCATAACAGGATTATCACTAGTTCCATTTTGTAGCTCTAACTGTAGACTAGAATACAATTCTACTAAAGGATTAAATAATTCTGCAAAATCTATAGGTTGAACTTTATTATCACTTTGTCCTAAATCAAAAGGCGAGCGTGATTGTTCTTCAGCTATAGCAAATTTAACTTGCTCATTAAGTTTTTTATTTTCTAATAATTTATCTTTTAATGCCATAACTTTATGATAAGAATTTTGTTAATGCCGCGTCTCTTGCTTCTACAGAAGATATTTGATTTGTACCTGGACCAATTGTAGCACTACCAACTAAAGCAGCTCCAACACCTTTTGATGCCGCACCTGCAAAACCACTAATTGCACCCATCATAGCTTGTGTTCCTTGATCATAAGCTTGTTGTTCTCTTTGTTGAGCACCTGAAATTTGACCTCTAGTATATCTTATTTTATCATCTTGACGTTTTTCTTGAGCATTAAACATAAATGATCTACCAGCAGCATCAGCTTGTTGCATCCTTTGTCCTTCACCTATTTGTACGTTTTGAACTCTAATACCTTCTTGCATTTGTAATTGTTCAAGCTGTTGTTGGCCTTGAGCTCTAAGTTTTTCATTAGCAGCTTCTTGTTGTTCAATACTTGCAGCAACACCTTGTTTACTTTGTAAAGCCGCTTGTGCTAATGCTGTAGCACCACCTGCGCTTGCACCAGTAGCTCTTAATGTATCCAATGTATTTGCTAAAGCAATATCAGTTTGCTCCATTTGTATTTCAGCACCTTTTGTAGCAACACCTAAGCTAGCGTATGGGTTACTTAGTTTACCACTAAGATCTTTAGCTAAACTACTTAAGTTTTTAAAATTATCATAAGGATTAATTATTTTTTGTCTGCTTTTTTCTAAACTATTTAATTCTCCTCTTAATCTTCTTTTTTCTCTAGCAGCCGCTCTTCTTTTTCTTCTTGCTCTAGCAGAACCAAAAATACCAGAGACAAGAGATCCTACGGCTTGCACTCCTGCTGCCGCAATACCAGCTACTGCTAAAGGCGCTAATCCAAAAACTAAATTAGGATCTGAACTGCCAAATAATAATTCTAATATATATTCCATGTTAATTTAATATGATGATTCTACAACGTCGCTTGACACTGCAAATAATTCTCTTTTTTGATTTATACTGTTATCTAATGTAAATCTTATGGTACTAAAAAATCCTTTAATACCAGTCATATTATTACCAAATACTATTTCACCTGCTGTAGCTGGTGAGCTATTAAGTATATTAGCAAAATATTTATTTTCCTTTTTCTTAAAACTGTTAGTAAACATTTCATTACTAAAGCTAGCTAATGATGTTGGTAGTACATACTTTGTAATAGGT
>Ga0208794_1000396_pt1 | contig 29794 bp, 34 predicted proteins | sample 32_taG_FD_184106 | JGI IMG/M metagenome (GOLD analysis project Ga0208794, IMG submission 184106) | Marine viral communities from the Gulf of Mexico - 32_GoM_OMZ_CsCl metaG (SPAdes) (version 2) | ecosystem: Environmental > Aquatic > Marine > Oceanic | place: Atlantic Ocean: Gulf of Mexico... | reverse complement strand
CTAATACCGCTGCTAAAATACCAAAAGACATAGCTCCTTTTTTAAGAGCTGAATTAAATTTTTGTCTAATATCAGAAAATTTACCTTCTGCTAATACCTCTTCACCCTCATCAAGAATGTCTCCTTCAAGTATATTTGAAATAACGTCAATTTCTTTTTTAGTGAGTTTTGGTCCTTTATTTTCTTTTAAAAATCCTTTTGATTTTAAATAATTTCTTTCTAATCTTTGATTAGCTTCCGCTATAATTCTTTTTTTATCGTGTCTTCTCATTGTATTTTATTTTAGTATGAATAATTACGACCCTCCATTCTAGCCCTTTCTCTCATGTGATGTTGGTATTGACGTTTCTTTTCTCTAAGTTTTTTTGCCTCTGCCATTTCTTTATCTTTATTAGCTATTTGATAATCGTTAATTTTACTTTTCATTTTAGATACTTTGGTAATAAACTTACCGAAATCTTCAGAAAACTTATCTATTTCACTATGATACCCATCTTCACCAGATACTTCATTAGCGATAGTGTTTTTAAAATCCATCTTAAGGTCTTCTAGAGCCCTTTCCAATCTATCCACCGCTGAATAAGCTGGATGTTTAGTTACAGTAGTTTTTTTAGTTTCTTTTTCTTCTTCCTTTATAACTTTTTTAACTAATTCCTCTAGTTGTGACTCGTTTATTTTAATTACTTTCTTCATTACAAATTTGTTTTTTTATATAAATATCTTGTTAATTTAAAAAATTTGACCTACATTTGAAGTATGAAAGAATATGGGAAAGAATATGGGAAAGAATTAAAAAAAAATGACAAATAGTTTGTCAGTTAAAAAAAAATTACTATATTTGTATTGTTAATAATCAAAAAACAAAAAATGGCGAAAATAAAAGAACTAAAAGAACAGTATCCGAGTTACAAAATAGATGTTATCGATGTTTTGTCTCAAATGGACCCCACAAAGACAAACAAGTATCTACCTTTTATGATTAAGTGTACAGCTGATTGGGTAGAATGGATTAACAAAGAACTTAAAAATGAAACTTTCAAAGAGATGTATGAAGTTATAAAAGACTTCGAAGACTTATCTCAAAGAAATCTTTTGGAGAATAAAGACATTTATTCTTACGAATCAAATCAAGACATTATCGAAAGTGTAAAATTGGCCAAAGAAAAGATTACACGTTCAGAAGTTAAAAAGAAAGAGACTGAAATCCTTTTTGAAGATGAAAGATGGTTAGTATTATTTCCATTGAGTGTTAGAAGTTCCAACCTTTATGGAAAAGGTACCAAATGGTGTGTTTCAAGTGAAGACCATAACTATGGTAAATACTTTAAACAATACACAGATGAAGGTGTTTTAATATTTGTAATCGATAAAACGGTTACTGACGCCGAGGCTCGAACCAATGATTTCGCTAAAGTAGCCTTTCACAATGACCGTAAAAAACAAGATGGTGTTACTATCTGGGATGTGAAAGACAAACAAATGGGTGTGACTAACGCCATGAAAGTCTACTCAATGTTACAAGGTGATATCATCAATATTATTAACAAAAGGTTAGAGGACGGTCCAACCAATAGAGAACAAGCCGAAAAAAGAGGTGTTAGAGATTAAGTACAAGTTCTTTATTACAAAAAAAGGGAATCTTTTGATTCCCTTTTTACTTTTATACTATATTGATTAGATATCAAATACTTCGAAAGAAAGAAATGCGTTAGGGTCAGAACTAGATATTGTTACAACATGATCTATACTAACCTTACAACTAAAACTAATTAGTGCCGCATCAAACATAGTTAAGAATACAACATAATCATCTGATGTAAATGGAGAACCTGGTCCCACATAACTAACATTATCTAAAGATAAGTTAGCAAAACTAGCTGAAACATAATTATTAGTTTGGTCAGTAACTAAACAACCATCAGCTAATGGGGTATTTAATCTAATAAAAACAGAATCATCACAAGAGACTGAATTATTTGAAGGGCCTAAATCTACTGTTGCTGAAATAGAAGGATTACCATTACTAATTACAGCAAAAGGTACTAAATATAAATTAGTTGCTTCATCTAAAGTTATTTCACCCACTAAACGATAATTCTTAACGAAAATAGGTTTACCAAACTCATCGATAGTACTATTATCACTAATTTCTTGTAATTTACAGTATGCAGATGAATTTGGGTATCCAGCCACACCTGCCATATCGAATTCTAGTAAATCATTATTAGATGTCGTGGTAAATAAACCAAATTTGTTGGTATTACCCTTTATTGAGTCTGATGTATCGTTTCTATTAGCTCTTTGTAGGTATTGATTTAATAAAAACCAATACTGTCTTCTAGAAAATACGTTTTTGACAGTTAAATTACCAGATAATCCTTTTCCCTTTAAAAAAGTAACAAATAAACCAGCGTTACTATTTTTATCACCCAAACTAGAAAAGAAACCATCCAATGTTTTATTACCCACAGATAGTAAATTGATACCTACTGCAGAATTCAATTGTTTTAATTTATTATATAAAGCCATTTTATTTTAATTTATTTTTTACGTTAGTTGTTTTGGTATCTAAACCATCTATTATAGCTTGTTTTTTGTCAGCTTTGCTTACTCTATCCATTAATATTCTAAGAGGTAGTTCACCAGTCTTATTTGAAAGAATTTTTGGGTTGAAGATAATTTGTTTATTCTGAAAACCATTAACAATTATTGTTGCTCTTGCTTCCACAAATTGTTGGAATTCAGTAACATCTCTTGCTTCTAATTCTATCTTACCATCTATTATCTCTGATAATATAGGAACTCCTTCCCATTTATCTGTCGTACTTTTTCTAACTTCCCATTGTACAGAACCACCATAAACACTGTTATTGCTTATGATATTTTTGTTGTTATCAAAAATAATTCCGAAAACGGTTGGGGGTTTTTTTAATTGGATTGTGAATAAGGTTTGTAATCCCTTAGTATCTATCCAAGTAGAACCTTCAGTAAATTCACCAAGAGTGTAACCTCTAGTGAACCAAGAACTTTCCTCGTCTTGCTGTTGATACTCCCATCTACCCTTTTCAGTAAATATAAACCTCACATTTGTAACACCAAAAGGACTTTTTACGGTTGATGTGGGTACTTCTGTTTTTGGTGCCACATTAAAAGAACCAAATCTTATTGTAACGTCATTTCCTTTAGTGTCTAAGAATTGATATATACCAACTAATGCATATTTTACCATTTTATTTGTTTTTTGTTTTTATTATTATCTTTAATAATAAATATCTATTACTTTAGTTAAAATAAAAAAAGGGGGACTAATGTCCCCCTTTAGTTATTATTTAAGATTTATATTATCTTAATTCTCTAACGTCAAATGTACGAATTCCATCAACTTTGATTGTTCCGTAGAAACGGTTGTTAACCATTTTCTTAGCGTAACGAGTCATGATACCTTTAACAGGTACGAAGTTGAATGGGTTATACATTGTAGGAGTCAATTGTAGAGGTACGTAAGGTGCGTAAATGTACCCAGTATCTAACAATGACTGACCTTTATGACCAAGTAACACAGTGTTAGCTGGTGCGTAAGGGTCTCTATATACAGTATATCTACCTGATAAAGAACCTACTCTCTCGATACCCATGTTATAGTTATCTTGTTCTGGAGAAGCGTTTGATACGTGGAAGTACTCTAAGTCATCAAAAATAGCTGATACCTCAGAAGAAACCACGATAAAGTTAGCTCCACCTCTTAACGTAGATTTGTGGATTTGTGCTGAAATTTGGTTGATTGCCGTAATCAAAGTCTGGTTCCAATCTTTTTGAGTGTAAGCAGCTTGACCAGAAGGTAATCTCTTCCATCCATCATAATCCCATCTTAATGTCCAAGCCGCACCTGTTCTTAAGTCTCTTAAGATTTCACGGTCAATTTCCGCTGCAACTTGTTCAGATAATAATGCTGTTAATTCAGCTTCAGCATCAATGTTGTGGAATGCTGACACATCTTGTGCTAACTCAGGAGTCCAAGTAGCTCTTAGTTTTCTTTCTGTTACAGAAACCGTTACAGATTCTAATTCGAAAGAAACCTCTCCCATTTGAGACTCAAGTTCTAAGTCTGCGTATTGTCTGAAAGTAACCGCGAAGTTAGTTCCACCTAAGTCAGTTGAAGCAACACCAGGAACGATAGCAGTTGTTCCAGAAGCAGCTCCGATATAACCATCTAAAGTACCTGCGTCACAAGTAGCACATACTGGATGAGTTAAATCAGCCTCTAAGTAGATACATCCATCAGCGTCACAGATATCACCGTAATCAACGATACCTCTTCCGTATTTTTGAGTAACAACTCTAACTGGTACTTGGTCACCAGATTCAAAGATTGTGATACCATCTTTATCAACGATAGGACCATCAACAGTTACCATTAATGAAGCTAAGAATTCTTCAGTATCCATTTCATTTCCGTTAGGACCAGTTAATCTACCAGCTCCAGCGTCATTGAAATTACACATTTTAAGGATTTGAGTTCTAACGGAACCGTCACCAGCAAATGCAGAAACACCATCAGTAAATTCGTTACCAGCTTGACCATCAGTACATGCTGTCCAAACAACTGGAGTAGCGTCAGTTACAACAACAGTAATTTTACCTTTTGATTGGTCAAACATTCCGTCATTGTAGAATCTATCATATAGATTTTTAGCACATTCAGAATAAGTAGTCTCATCACAACCTGCAGATACACAAGTAGTAACAACTGGTTCACCGTGTGAAGCAGTACCACCTGATGCTGGCCATCCGTTTTCAAAAATTCTGTCAGATGCTTTAGGTACGAAGTAGAACAATTTACCGATTGGTAAGTTCATAGCTTGTACAGATACGATATCGTTAGCTAATAATTTAGAAAATACTCTTCTAACGATTGGGAAAACTACAGTCTCGAAAGAACCGCTTGAACCAGCGTCAGTAGTTTCGTTAATAAGAGAAGATGCAGTGTTTTCATATAACAAAGCGATGTTTTCTCTTGTGTGACCATTAAGTCCTTCTAAGAACCCTAGGTCGTTCCATTTAGAGACAGTTGCTTCACGAACAGCTTTTTGGTGCTTAAGTCCGATGTTACCAACTTCTCCTGATTTTAATAAATATCCCATTTTTTTAGGTTTTTTAATTTTTTGTTATTAGTGCTTATATTGGTAATCCCAAAGTTTTTTCATTTTTTCTAACTCTGGATTCACATACACTTGTGATTCATTAATTTCCGTTGATGAACCACTTGATTTTGTTTCATTAAGTTTCTCTTCAACAGATTCTTTGATAGGTTCTTTTTTAGAAATCTCTTTTACTAATCCTTTGTAGGTAGCTTTAGATTCCTTCAAAGTTTTAACGTCATCAAATCTCTTGATTATTTCTAGTTTCTCTTCTTTAGTAGTCGTGTTCTCAGTGAACAGTCTTACCGAATAAGTTAAATTGCTATTAAAAACAGCTACTTCATTAAGTTTATCTCTAAATTGTTTTAAAGCGTCAACCATTTTGTTGTAGTCTTCTTTTAATGTTTCATTTTCACTAGTGATAGAACTTACTTTATCTTTAAGATCTTTGTTTTCGTTAATTAATTTTAAGAACTTTGGTTTTTTAGACTCACCCATCTTCACACGATTACTATTGATATCAGAAGATTTTCTGTTAGGTACTTTAGCTGCCTTAGAAAGTGTTCTTGGGGATTTACCCTCTTCCATGTCATCCATGTAATCACCTTCAGACATATCGTCATCCATTTCATCATCTTCTTCATCTTCATCGTCATCTAATACCACTTGGTATTCGATTTCTTCAGATTCTTCGTCATCCATTTCTGGTTCCATTTCTTCTGAGTCATCCATTTCTGGTTCCATGTCAACCATCTCTAGTTCCTCATCTTCCATTTCACCTTCTTCTCCACCAAGTTCTATTCTGTACTCGGCACCAGTTTCGGTGTCTTTAATATCAACATTACCACCATCAGTTACAACCTCGATTTCATCATCGTCACTCATTTTCTTGAATACGTTGATTACCTCTGGCATTTCTGTAGTAGTTAAATCAATACTTTCAACATCATCCATTTCGACTTCGTCATCCATTTCGACTTCGTCATCCATTTCTTCGTCACCCATTTCTAGGTCAACTTCTTCACCAGCACCGCTGGCATCCATTTCGTCAGAGTCACCTAACTCTAGGTCTAATAACTCTAACTCAGCGTTTTCTTCATCTTCATCCTCCGTTAAACCAATCGAACCCTCTAAAGATTCCTTTACCATTTCTTCAATTTCTGAACTCATTGTACGAGTCAGTATTTCTTTTGCGTTGGCTTCAAAAGCTTTCTCAATTTGAGCACTTTCTAAAAGGGCTTCATCGATGATAGACTTTCTTTCATTTGCCATTTTCATTTTTTTTTAAAAAAATTATTATTACAAAAACAGCGCATTAATTGCGTGTTTCTCAATAAATATGTTAAAAGTGTGGAAAAAGCTTTATTTTTTTATTTCTCTTATTAAAAAAAATAGATATTTATTTTTTGTATGAGAAAGTTAATTAAAGAGACATTGGAAAAATATAATAATGATGGTCATTCTGATACAGAAAAATTGTTATTAAGAATTAAAAAATCTGTCGAATCTGATTTAAAAAAAGTTTATTTAGATGTTGTGGGTAAAGAATTAAATCTACCTCAAATAGACATTAAAATAGACGATAGTATAAAAGATGGTAAGATAGCAGGATTCAACCACCCTAAAAATGGTAAAAATGGAGAAATGGGTATAAAATCAAAAGCTTTAAAAGATATGGAGTATTTAAAATGGGTTATTACACATGAATTAATACATGCCTCAGTAGGGAAAGACTTACCCAAATCAAAAGAACACGAAGGTCTATTTAAAAAATTAGCTCAGAAAATAGGTTTACCAAAAGAGTATTGGGACTAAAGCAAAAAAAAGACCCATTTCTGAGTCTTTTAATAATTTAAAGATTTTACTACTATGCTGGAACAGCAACTCTAATCACATCTTCAATTGGTGATTTAACCGCTGATACGATTTCATAATCTAAAACCGTACCTCTTAAGTATTCGTGGGTTCTTGTTTCAGCTTCAGTACAACTCATAGAATCTACTAAATATTGGGTTTTAATTTTCTTTGCTTTACCGTTTGCTTCATTAATAGTTTCAAACTCTACTTTTACTAAGAAAAAATTTGTCATTTGATTATCCATTTTTTTAAACTTTTTTAAATTAATAATTATTATAGTTTAATGATATGGAAAATAAATTTACTTGTGAATAGTTTTAATTAAAAAAAGCGTTACCTCTACCCATATTTTGTGGGAATCTAGAATTAAACATTTGATTGGTTTTGATTAGAGTGTCTCCGTATTCTTTAAATTTAGGTAAAAAGTCTATTAATAGTTTCTTTAATTCTTCTTCGTACTCTTCTTTTGTATAAGTAGATACCATACCAGAAACTAATCTAATCCTTTTAACTAACTTATTTAATTCTCTTATAAAACCTTTACCATGTGAGATAACATCGTCTTCTGTAAAATCTTTTAAAGTTTTTTTGGTGTCTTCTATGACTTGTTGGGTAATATCGTTTAGGTCGTTTACAATATTTTTTGACATTTTGAATTTATCACTACCTTCACCTTTAATTAGACTATTGGCTAATTCAGCTAAAGTGTCCATTAATACTTGATAACTAGAACTTAAAATTCCCATACTAGCTCCAGCGTGTTGAGCCATAACACTCATATCGTCATAACCACCGACTTCTTTCAGTAATTCTTCTTTTATGATTTTACGGATGTCCATATTACTTACCTAAACCAGCTTTCTTTAATTCTGATTTAGCTATATTAATCATGTTGGTGTCTACCTCTAATTCTTCAGCTAAAGCTGCTAATAACATGGCTTTCTCTTTTCTAGTGTTTATTTTATTAGCGAATCTTGGGTATTTATCCATGAAATACTTTTTCATAGCGTCCAAGAACATCTCAACGTCTTTTGGGTTGTCTTTATCTTCAGATGAACCTTCCTCAGATGAGTTAGGGTCCATTTCTTCTTCTTTGATGATTCTTTTAACTAGTGTCTCTAAATCAGACTCGTTTAATTTTACAATTCTTTTTTTCATTTTAATTTTTTTTTATTTGCTTTAGCTGCTTAAGCTGCTTGCTGCGCAAGTTATATATTTAAATATTATATTAATAATAAAAGATCTAATTTAGATCAGATCTTTTTTTTATAACAAAAATTTGTTTAGACTATCTAATAAGTCTGAATCGTTTTCAGAGATTATATTAGTCTTATTTTCTTTGGTGGATTCCATGAAAGGTTTTAAATCTTTTTCACTTGTAGAAATCCAAGAACCTGGGGTTGATGGTGAAGTAACGATGTCCCAACATATTAACTCGAAATCATCTTGTACAATATTTTTACCGTTTTCATTTTTAAGTGAACCTACACCTCTTGATGAGATACCGACAGTCCAACCTTTTCTAATCATATTAAGAACTTTATCACCCACAGATGAAATAATTCCAGACTTAAGATAACCTGGAGTTGTATCTAATTCCATTTTACCCATAAGTGTTCTACCATTCCACCAAATTTCTGAAATCATGTGTGATACTCTATCCGCATCAATAATTGAAGATTCTGGGTGATTTAATTCACCTAGGGAAGTTCCCATATCAATAAACTCTTGATATCTTTTTGCTTCTCTTTTAAGGATGTCTTCTGGATAAACTCTTCCGTTCTTATTTTCTACACCCCATTTTTGGAGTACAGCATATATTTCTATTTTATCAGGTAAGGACCCATCTTGTCCAAGATTTATGCCCGATTTAAACTCTTTAATAAGATTGTGATTTGAACAAACTCCGTCTTGACATGTCAACTCTGAAGATATAAATCCAGAATCATACTCAACCAAAAAACCATAACCTTCTTCACCTGGTTTTAATATTTTCATATTTATTCTTTTTTTATAAATATGCTGTTATAGTTTAAAGCAAAAAAAAAGAGACCGAAGTCTCCTTTTTCTAATTTTTAGTTTTAAAGAATTTGAAATCTTTGTCTCTCTCAAAAAAGTCAGTTATTAACTCACTTGATATATTACTAACTTCTTTTATTAGATTTTTTGATGTTAAAGGTAAGAGTGGTTCTTTTTTAAATAAAGTTAACTCTACTGACATATAACTTCTTTTATCTTCTCTTATACCAGAAGATGCCATATTAAAATCTACTATACTTTTTTTCCGATAGAAAAAATCTTCTTTAACCACATTATATAATTTTTGTTTAATACCTTTAGCTTTCTTTTTCATTATTGATTCATAACCAGATTCTACGTAATCAGTGGGTTTACCCCAAGCTGAAATTTGAATGTATATTGATTTTGGATTCTTATTATCTACTGTACCAGAAACAACATTATATTCAAAAGGTAGGTCTAGTTTTATTTCTTTTCCCCTTCCCATTTTCTGTCTTTTTTTTTTAATTACATTGTTATTTTTTTATTTAAGTATAAACAATTTAAAGCACAAAAAAAAGCCCCCCTTTATTTTGGGAGGCTTTTAAACTCTTTTTTATATTACTTATTACCCTCAGACCTAGCAGTTCCGACCACTTTAACCATGTCTAAGAACTTACCACCAAACACATATCCACCAAATAAAACCATCGCGTATTCTAATGCTTCAGTAATTAATCTAAACTTCTCTACATCTAAATCACTCCCCTTATGCATACCCGCAACTAACAATATACCTAATGTAATATAATAAGCTATAACTGACCAAAATAGATAAACCCTACCTTGTGAATATTTATCATCCTCAGTTAACATGTCTTTAAAAATTCTCATAATTTTGTTTATTAGTATCATATGTGAAAACTTTTAAATTGTTATTATTCTTTGAGGTGATTCATTATAACACCACCTAAAGTAGAAGATTGTACCAGTATGTTATTAATGACATCATCATCTAATGAAACTCTTTTTTTGGTATAATCTATACCTAAAATACCTATGAATTTATCATCTATTGTTTTTATGGCGAATAAATAACCAGATTTTAAACCATTATCTTCTGCCATATATTTTAATCCATAAGTCAATATTTCCTCACTATTATAATCTGGTATTTCTATTGTATCACTATTAACCAAACGATTCATGGACCTAGAAAATAAATTAACTGGTATGTTTTGTAAATTTTGTTGTATAGAAGACACACCCACTTCTACTGTTTCATACATAATAGAAAATTTAGCTATTGATTTACCTGTTGGATAAAAATGACCACCGTTATGGAATTGACTAATCCATACTCTATCTGCTTTTACACCTTCTCTTATTTCCTCTATTTTATTATGAACTAACTCACTAACAAATAAGGTTTCTTGAACCATATCTGGTTTATTTCTTTTTTCTATCTTATTTCTTAATAGGAGTAGTATTACTGGACCCATGACACCAGTAATGAACGCGATTAATATACTAGATATACCTTCCATTTTTTACTTTGGTTATTTAAATAAATATTATTCATCTTTTAGATTATTTTTTAAATCGTACAACTTTAATATATTATTATTTAAATCCCCATTGTCTTCTAACATGGAATAAACGATATCTTTGGTTTCAAGTAACTTTTCTTTTATATTAAGGTTGTCTTTGTGAGATTCGATTTTAGTGTTTAAGATAGATACAGTCTCCTTTACTAGGTCACTGACTATCTTCTTACCTTCCTCTTCATTATTCTCACGTAAAACCTTTAAAATATTCTTTTCTTCTTCAGTTAGTTTAGAATATTTTTCATTAAACTTACTAGTAACTATTTCCAAAAACTTTTTGGTATTGATACCTTCTTTTACGTATTCGTTATTTTCTTCTATTACCTCAGATTCTTTTTCTGACATTAACCAACTGATTAATTCAGATTTACTCTCCTCTATTTTATTTAAAGTAGAAGCGTTCTTATCTGTGGTTAAAACTATCTCTAAATTTTTGTGTAATTCTTTTTTACTTAATTCACTTAAGTCAACATTGTGCTCTTTTAATATTGAAATTAATTTTTTGTTTTCTGAGACTAAAGAATTACTTTTATCAAATCTATCGAATAATGATATGGACTCTTTTAAATAATCGTTTGCTCTAATTTCACTCTTGATTGTATTGTTTTCTATGTTTTTATAAACAATAAAAGCCGTTTTTAATGTTTCACTTTCTTTTATTGTGTTTATAAATTTTTTGAATAATATTTTCCCTTCTTCACTTTTATTGGAGTAAGACTCAATTAATTTTTCTGTAAATAAATCTTTTAACGTACCAAAATCCATATTAATGTTTATTATATAAATATACGTAATTACGTTAATATATCTTTTTCATCAAAATTTTCTTCATTTAATAATGCATCTATACCAGATGTCATCATTATAATGTCTTCATTCTTCTTTTTACCCTCTAATAAAAGTTTATCAATTACATCTTCATCTCCTCTAAACCCTTCACCGAATTCACCACCACCAGCTTCATCACCTCCGAATCCACCAGTGTCTTCACCACCGAATCCTTCAGTATCACCACCGAATCCTCCAGCGTCTCCTCCGAATCCACCACCAGTGTCTTCATCTCCGAATCCACCAGTATCTTCTGATTCAGTATCACCCATTTTCTGAGTCATTATATCACCATATAATTTATCTACTTTATCGAAGTAACCAGTTTTAGTTATAACTTCAGGTGTTTTCTCTAATTCAGCTGCCGCAGCTTTCTCTAATCTTTGTTGTTCTAAGTCTAATTTGATTTCATCTTCAGACCAGTTAAAGATATTCTTTTTAGCCCATGTATGAGATGTTGGTGCTATACCATCGGTAGCCGCAACTAAGTCTTTATATAATAATACTTTTTCTTTCCATTGTTCTACCTTTAACATCTCACCTTGTGTTGATGGGTTATTAAGAGATAGTTTAAAATTACTAAGTTCTTCATGGAAACCTAACATATACAAATGTACAATAGCTATTTTGTTCAACTCTTGTATCATAGCTTGTTGTATTCTGTTAATAGTTCTAGCAAACCTAATATCCATTAAAGCTAAGTTTTTACCCTCACCAGTTGGTTCCTCAAAACCTAAAAATGTTTTAGGTACTCTAAGTGCAGTAACCATTTTTCTTTGAATAAACTGAATATCAGCAATTTGGTCTAGGTTAGTTGCTCCAGGTAGAGTCTCAATAGGGTTAGGTGAGTTAGGGTCTCTAACAGGTACGAAATAATCTTGGTCAACTGCTAAAGTATTGTATCTAACATCTAATTGACCAGTATTGTTATCAGCTGTTTGTGTTCTCTTAAATTTATTGGCCACTTTCTGTACATAAGATTCTACATCTTCATCATCAATGTTACCAACGTAAACTTTAAATACTCTTCTTTCTGGTGCTCTTGTTACACGATAAACTAACATAGCGTCTTCAGCTAAAAGTAATTGTCTCCATGTTCTTCTAACTTTATCTAAAACAGAAGTACCATAAGGTAGTTTTCTATCATCACCCAGTAATCTAAAGTGTGCTACTTCCCATGCGTTGAAAGCTAAGTTTTTAGACTTCCATTCGAATTTAACTTCTTTCTTATTATCCTCGTTGGTTGTTGAGTTTGTTTCATTGTAATCGAAACTATTAGAATCACTCCTACTTATTTCTATGTTAGTTAATTGAGTTGCCCCAATAACACCGTATTTATAATTTAATTTTAGATGTACGAAGTTGTCACCATATTTACAAGTGTTTCTAGTCCACATAGGTAAATTAGAGTGTATGTCTAATACGTTGAAAAACAAATCTTCTAAAACTTTTTTTATTCTAGAAGAATCTGAATATATAGACATTATTTGTCCTTGTTCATTTAGGGTACAACTTTCTTCAGCCATAGTCTCAAGAGCTACAGCTATTTCTGGTGTAAACTCCATCGCTTCATAATCCATGTAAGAAGCTAACCTAGTAGTTTCATAGTAGGTCGCCTTTTGATACATGTCATTCTCAATTTTCTGCCATTGAGAATCTAAATATTTTTGTTGTTGTAACTGTAATTTTTGTCTTTCAAAATCTTCTCTAGATTTAGTTACAATTAAGTCTTTATCTGTTAAATTGTATTTTGGGTTTAGGTTTGTGTTACTTCTAGTCGTACCACCACCTTGTCCGAAAACAGTATATAACTTTTGGTATATTGTTAAATTATCTTTTTTGTCTGCCATTATAATGGTGTTTTAACATTTTCTTTATCACATATAAATATGCTGTGTAAATATAAACACAAGTTTAATTAATGTGAATAGTAGGATTAACTCACATAATCACAATCAACATATGCTAATCTATTACCGTTACTTGTGTCTATCTCATAAACATAACTCACAGAATTATCATACGGACCATAACAATCATCGAATTGTGATTTTTTGGTACTATTAGCTCCAGACGTTGGGTTTTCTCTAGGTGGAACTTTCCAAGTATACCTTAAAGTTCCAGCACCTGGTCTATTATTAGGTCTTCCCTTAAATGGGTTGTTTGAAGAATATTGTCTACTCATTTTCTATCTTTTTTTAAATCCTGTCATACCACCAAATAACCACATATATTCTTGTGTCTCTTTTAGGGTTTGTTTATCTTTTTTTCTATTTTTATTATCCGTATAAAAACCAGTATTTATAACCTCATTAAGTGTACTATCATCTTCAACATTATTAGTCTCCACAGACCAACTACTAACCATAGCTTTAGCCTGTCCTTTTGACTTCTCTAAATCTTTAAAAGATGTGGCACCCACAAAACAACACATAGCTATTGACATTAAAAGGTCATCGTGATAACCTTTCATGTGGTCAGCTCTACCACCTATAAAAACAAAAGTTTCTATCTCCATTAAAGCTCTCTTAGAACGAATTTTAAAACTATCCATTCTAATCGCTTCTTCTAATTTTGAAACTATGGTATTTCTATTTTTTTGGAAATTCAAACCTGGTAACTTACCTTTATCCATATATTTCTGTAAAGCTTTATTATTCTCAACAGAATCTATACCAACAGTGATATCATAATATAATCTTTTTTTAGGGTAACCAAGTTCGATAAGTTTCAAAACAACAGAAGCTCCCCATCCACCAGTAATATCTACAACAATAAAGGCATCATACGATTCTCCATAGTATTTACAAATCTCACCTAAAACATCAGGAGCAACTTTACCGTGATATTCAGCTACTTGGTTCCCTGTGGTAAAATCCCATATACACAAACCAGCAAAATCATCAGAAGAACCTGAAGATGGGTCTGCCGCTAATATATATTGATGCCCTTGTATTGGATCTTCCCAAATCCACATATTACCATCAACCCACTCTTTTCTAATAGGGTCTTTAACGTTATCCCTTTCTTGTCTATTTTTATATTTATCATCTATCACATTATCACCAGAACCCACAAAAGAACATAACAACTCTTGAGCGATGGACCTAGCGTTGTGGTTTAATTGAGCACACATATCATCAAACCATTTGGACCTAGGTGTGTAACCCTTTTTTATCATTTCCACCCATGTACTTTCTGGTACTTTAGATTCTTCACCTTGACCACTTTTAGGGTCAACAATTTCTTCTACAACATCACCAGTTTTCTCATCATGTAAAAGCCAAGACATTCCCGAACCATCATTCCTACCATTATAACGTGGGTCTTCATACCACTTCATAGAAACAATGTTAAAATTGTTTTTACCTCTTTCAGCTGTTGTATACGCCTTATGATATAATGGGTCGTGACCATTAGGTGTAGAAATAAGAATTGACCTACCACCCGTAGAAAGTGATGGTTGTGCTGCAGTATAAAACTCCTCACCTTTATTACCCTCGATAAAGGCTGCCTCATCTACAACAATAACTGATGGTGTATAACCCCTTAATGCGTCTTTTGATGAAGCTACCGCTTTTACCTCAGAACCATTCCATAATTTATAGTGTGAACTAGAATTTTTCTCTGGGTCAAACCAAGAGTCTGAATTAGGTCCTCTATAAACATCCATCCAAGAAGGTAATTGAACTGTAAAGTCTCTAATCTTTTTTAAGAATTCTTTTGCTGTTTCCTGTTTGTTTGCCGCTATCAATATCTTCTGTGTACTTTTATTTGAAGATAATGCAGTTAGAATAGCTAGGTAAGCTGCTGTTGTAGTAGATATACCCGCCTGTCTAGGTTTCATCACTATATTATGTTCGTGACTTTCATAAGCTCTAACAAGTTCTTTTTGTCTAGGAAAGAGTTTAAAAGGTACAAATCCACCTTGTGTTCTATCTTCTGTTTCTAGATAAGATTCTATAGCATAGATAGGGTCTTTAAGAGATTTACCAATCTCATATAACATTTGTGCTTTACTTAAACTCATGCTTATAAATATCTATCAAACCCAAATGGCCAGTTATTGATAATCATTTCGTGAAAACTGTTCTTTGGGTCGTATGGTTCTTTGTTTATGAAATATTTGGTAGTACCTTCTTTACTCTTCACATCAAAGAGGATTATTTCTTCATCTATTGATAATACAAATCTTTTTTCTATAGATTGTGAAAGTAAATATATTCTTTTTTCCATATCCATAAATATATTGATGGAAATAAAAAACCCATCATAGTAGCGAACTTTGATGGGTTAGTTGTCCGTAGACTCTAACAGTCCTAATCTGTTATTTTTTATTTAGTATCGAACCTAACATTCTTACTAAATCCATATCACCAGCATCTAATGCTGTATCTATTTCACGTTCTAGTTCTCTTTTGGACATTGACTCATAGTTTGGTTCATCATCACTTGGTAGGATATCATCCATTGTTACTTCTGGGGTTCCTCCCTCATCTTCGGGTGGAGTTAAAGTATCTCCATCTTCCTCTTCAGGACTATCTTCATAACCACCGAAAACATCTTCAGAAGCTTCTCTTCTTAACTCTTCTAAAGCTTCATCGGCCATTCTTCTAACTTTATTTTGTGCATCACCTCTTCCAGAGACCAAACCTTCTATGATTGAATTGAATTCTTCATCACCCAATTCTTGTAACATATTCCAAGTCAATGAAATTACTTCTTGGTTTTCTACTGGTATTTGTTGTACAAACTTCTCCCAAATTTTAGAACCTAATCTAATGTCGTTTGTTTCTGATTCCAAATTATCCGTCTTATCTAAAACATATTTTCTTTCCTCAGAATCTTTTGGTAACCCCCACAAAGACATTAACTCTAATACACCTTTACCTAATTCGTGTAAAAGTATAGGGAATATCATTCCTTGTGCTATTATTTTAGGTTTTTGTTGGTTAGATAAGTCTATTTTAACATTACCAGCGTGAATACCACTCATACCCTCACTTTTTATAGTTTCATCACCTAATAAAAAATAGTTAGCGTCATTCGCTGCCATAACATTAGAATAGTGATTACCTAATTGTGGGTTTTCTTGTCTGAGAGTGTCATCCATATGATGTAAGTTCTGAGACTTTCTAGCTGCTCCATGCATCATTGCGTTAGTTAATCTACGTCTTTTCACTTTTGGTTTTAACTCTTCAGAAGTTTTATCTTGTGGTGGAGGTGTATTACCTTTCTCCATCTTTAAGTTGTGTCTATTAATTTTACCAACCTTAATACCAGCTTGATTAGACATCTGTTCCATTTGTTCTGGGGATGCGTCACTACCAAATAACATCTGTGGTGGTAAACCAACTATTTTAGCATCGAACTCAACAGCATCGACAGGAATATTAAATTCTTTTCTAATCATATCAACAGCTTTTCTTTCTAGGTTTTCAATACCTAAACGATATTCCTCTTGAGCTGCAGCAACTAATGAAGACCCCAATAGTCTTTGAACATCCATTAAACTAACGTTTGTTTTACCAGTTTTTCTTCTAATAGAATCAGCAATATCACTAAAAGCTTCTTGTGCTAACTGATTAGTTAATTCTCTACCTAAAATATCTTTGTAGTCGTTATCACCACTTTCAAAACTATCTCTTACACTATCTTCCATATTTGCTTCAGTAATTATTTGATTTCTTAAATCAGATTTTTTAATAACTCGTTTATTCTCTGCAATAATAGTCATAATTTCTGATTCAGACAAATTAATCTCTACTTTTTTTGTAGATTCTGAAGTTTCTTTATCTATTGTAGCTGTTTGGTTATCTTTAGATACTCTAAGCTTACTAGTATCGTTGGGTTCCATCTTTTCTATTTTTTCTTTATACTTTTCAAAATCACTTGGGTTGTTAAACTCTCCTTCATCATTTACACCTATATCATATTTTTCAGCTGGTACCTCTCTAGTCACATCCTCTACTTCATCCAGTTCCTCGTCATTTAAAAGATAAGGTTCTTCTTTTTTAGATTCTTTCATTTTCATCCTTCTATTGTTTTATTTTCTTTGTAACTTAGTACAAGGTCGTACTCATATAGTTGGTCATCTACAGATTCTTTTGTATCACCGAATTTGAATACTCTACGTTTCTCTGGTATTTCTTCATCTTCTTCTAGTTTCTCCCAACCTAAAGCAATAATACCCTCTACAGCATTATAAATATCACGAACACCATCCTCTTGGACTAATTCCATATCAAACATATCGGTTCTAAGCGTACCAACCGACTTAATAATACTTTCATGTGGAGATAATTCTCTCGTTTCAGTCATAACAGAAGATTCGTACCAACCATCATCCCATTCCCAATCTGTCGAATCCGAAAAGAGGAACTCAAAAATGTGTTCCCCTTTAAATGTTGTCCCTATTCTGTTAATATAAATTAAGTACATTATTCAAATTCTACTTCGTCCTCGGCTTTTGGACCTGGTTCCTCACCTGGTGTAATTGTTGGTGGTGGGGTAAAGGGTCTTCGTGATGGTCTTTCTGTTGGAGACCTTCTTTCTGGTTTACCTGGTTTAGTGTCAGGTTGACTAGGTTCTTTTTCTGGGGCTCTTTGTGGAGCTGGATTCATTTCAATATCTTCTACCATATCTATCTCTAATTCTTGTTTTTCTTTATTAGTTAAATCTTCTCCAAAAATTTCGATAAAATCTTCGACACTGTCAACAGGTTCACCCGAAAAATTATTACCTTTCATCTCACCTACTTCAATATCACCCACAGAATTAATTCTAGAAACAAGAACTTTATCACCAGCGTTATTAATAATATCTAAGTAAATTACACTTTCTTCTGGGTCTTCAGATGTTTCTTTTTTTCTTAATTCAACACCCATACCATATCTTTTTACAACCTTCTCAATATCTTCGTAAGCTTTTTCTTGTTCATAAGTTTCCATTTCATCATTTAAATGGTCTTCAGTCATATAATCACCTTCTTCCATAAACTCTGTATCATAAGGTAATTTATGTTTCGCCCATTTTTCTGTTGTGGATAATTCGTAACCTGGAGCAGCTGGTTTATTATAATGTTTTGAAATATCTTTTTCAGCTTGTTTATATGCTGCCTTATATGGTGACCTACTATATTTTTTAGCTACACTAATTTTAGGACCGTAAAGTGCTTCCATTTCTTCTGGACCCATTTCTTCATCCTCTTCGATATCTAATAATAATTTATCCTCAGCTTCTTCTCCTTTCTTCGCCACTTTATCATCCTCGTCACCACCTAGTTCAGTATCTTCTTCTTTATCTTCTGATTCATAAGCTGCTCTATTTGGTGAGTAGTTACCTTCTTCAGATGCTTCTTCTTCTCCTTGGTCACCAGAAACAACAACTGTTTCATCCATGTAAGAATCATAATCATCATACTCACTATCTGTTTCAGTAGGTTCCCAATTATAATCACCCATACCATCGAAATCATCTTCCATGTAAGAACCATAACTTTCTTCCATTTCCATTTCTTCAGATGGAACTTCTTCCTCAGAATCATCACCGTTGTCCTCAGAAGTTTTAACAGTTTTGATAATATCTTTTTTATCTTCTGAATCCATAGTATCTAAATCTAAAGCTGACAATACAGATTTAGCAACCCACTTCTGCATATCAGATGAAATATCTTCAATGTCTCTAAGTTGTTGACCTAATTTACCAGTTGTACTTTGTATATCTCTTATCTCATCCTCAGTATCATCAAACTCAACATCCTCATCTCCTCCTTCAGTTTCGAAATCAAAAGATTCTTCTTCAGCTGGTTCTTCTTCTCCTTCACCCTCTTCATCAAAATCGAAAGATTCTTCTTCAGCTGGTTCCTCTTCTTCCCCTTCACCTTCTTCAGTTTCGAAGTCAAAAGATTCTTCCTCTTCTTCACCCTCTTCACCGAAATCAAAGTCATCTTCAGTAGCTTCTTCACCACCAAAGTCAAACTCATCCTCAACCGCTGGCTCTTCTTTTTTAGGTTTTTTCTTATCTAACTTTAAAACATATTTTTTCTCATCTAATAAGTCAGACTCTAAAATATTAACATTCTCAATATCATAATGATTGTTAATTTCTTCAAACATTAAATTCAAATGTCTAGTAGCTTCACTAAAAGAATTAAAATAATTTTTCGCTTTATTAGCAACACCACCTACGTAATCAAAATCAGATTCTTTTAAATCTTCAGTAGTTTTAGATTCTTTTATATAGTATTTTTTATTTTCTCTAATGATAGCGTAAGTATTACCGTTTACCGACTCCTTAACCAAATCAAAAGAAGACAAATTGTTGTTACCCCCTTTTGTGGATTCGATATTGGATAAAGCTAACATTTTATTTAAAGTACTTTTTCTCATTTTCATATATTTTTAATATTAACCTTTTATATTGTTGTAACCATCAGTAGTAATACCACCTTGACCTGGAGGACCTGGTCTAAAAAACTCAGGTTTAGGGTTACCTAATAACAACAAATTACTGTTACTTGGTGTACCAGAAGGATCTATTGTTAGAGGAATAACCTGACCATCCCATTCATTGGGTGGGGAGAAGGTTGTGCCATTAATTGTGAATGGTGAACCAGCTGAGTTATCTATAATTATAAAAGCAGTATAAGTATACGCTGAATAAATAGCGTTGGTACTTAAATGCATTACCGAATGTTGTATCATAATTTTGTCTTTTTATATAAATATGTTTATTATTGTTTAAATTTAAGAATCACCCTCAAATGTTTTAGTCTCATTATTCCATATATAAGTTTTGTCAGGTACGATACCTTTAGTGTGATAATCATTTACTATTTTATCAGCGGTTTTAATCATCGACTCAACACCAAGACCAGAACTCACACCCATACCCTCAAATGAGGGGTATAATAAATCAAATTCACCGATTACAGTAGGTTGTTCACCAGACCAATAAACACTATCACTACCTTTATAAAGTTCATCCTCAAATGTTCTCAAAGTCAAGTATCCTGGTTCAGAATTATTGTCGTTAAAAAGAACCATAGTTACCCTTAACCAAGAATCACTCTTTTTAACATCATCAACCCAATCAAAATCATTAGATTCTTCTAAAAAAGATGAAGGTAACATATGTTTTTTAAATTTACCCATTCTAGATAACATGATATATAAAACACCTCCAGGTAATATAGAAGCCGCAGTAAACCCAGCCAACTTAAGAATGTCCTTCAATTGTCCGATTACTTTCTCTTTATCTTTTTTAGTCAACTTTTTACCACTCTTAATTGAGTCAACTAATATTTTATAAGCCTCTTTTGTTTCACCACCTTCTTTTTTTATATTAGAAATAAAGGAATCAAACTTTTTTTTTATATTACCCTCTGATAAATTTATTTTTTTACTTAAAGAACTCTCATCAAGGTCCTCAAGGAAATCATCCCTTTCCGACATAGCCTGTTCTAATACTGCACTAACTACTTTTGGATATTCATTTTCTAACCAATCCTCCAAATCCTCTTTAAATTTGAATGATGGTAATTCAATTATATCATATGTATCATATTCACCCATCTCACCTTGGTAATCTACATGTATAGTATCTTCAGTACCCTCCCAAAAAGGTGTTGCGTAAAAAATAAATTCTGGTAGGTCAGGTGATTCCCATGTTATAGCTCCACTGTGATAATCTTGGTGATAAAGCCACCTACCTTCTTTTTCAACACCCTTGTCACGAAAAAAATCCATCACAATAATGTTTTCAGCATCGAACTCTGGTGTTGGTCTACTACTATCACTACGATACTTTTCAATAGGTGTTTTCTTATTTTTTAACTCATCCTCTATCCAACTAAAAGAATCATCTAACATCGATTCTATTAAAGAATCTAAATTGGTTGATTCTAGAGTAACTGAGTTATCATAGGCAACAGTTTTTATATCATATAACCTATCTAACATCCCATTACGTCTTAAAACTTTAAAAACGATATTCTCAACAGAAAACTCACCACCAGACTCTAAACCAGACTGACGCATTTTTTTTATTTTATCTGTTAACTTTTCAACACGTTTAATGGTAACTTCATTATCAACCTCATCCATTTCATCGTAAATCTCTTCTACCCTATCCATTAAACGATTAGATTTTTCTTTTACAGATTTATCATTAAAGGATATTTTTTGTTTTTTAGGTTTAGTTACCCACTCATCTTTTAATATAGAATAAACACCAGTAGAGTGGTGAGGTTCATTAATATCTTGAACATACAATTCAACATCATAACCATAAATGGTAACATCATGTTCTTTATTCCAATTAGAACTTTTAGATTTTAAGAAATCTTGTACCAAATCCTCATCTACTGGAATATCATCATAATCCACAACAATATGTAAATCGACATCAGAATATTTAGACCAATTATAATTCGCTAAAGAACCAGTCATAGTCACATCTTCGATATCTACATTTGGTAAGTCCAAAGATTCAAAATAATCATCAGCTATTTTTAGGAGGTTCTTTTTAACCTTAGATTTCATTTTTTGATCCTTATCCCATATCTTAGGATTAAGTTCGTCTTGTATTTTAAAACCCGATAAATCAATCTTTCTATTAGATTTCTCTATTTTGTTTTTATCCATTTTCATATTCATAAATATCAGTATATTTATTAAATGATAATGAAAGATTTAATTAAGAAAATATTAAAGGAAGAAAATGATTTCGATTGGACTAAAGATGTTGAACCCATTTCCAAAAACATTATTGCTAAAAAATTAAATAATTTAGAACAAGGTGTTTTAGTTAACACCGAAAGTGATTTGGTAAAAGTTATTTATAGTTTAGCTTTAGAAGAGAGTGAATTAGATAAAATGGTTGACACATTAGATTTATTCATTAATAGAGTTTATGATAGGGGTGAACAAGAGGGGATGAACTTGGGATACGAAGAAGGATATCTTGAAGGATATAAGTCAGGTAAGTATGATGAATCCCTAGAAAATGAAGATGAAAAAGAATACGAATATAATAGAGGGTATGAGGAAGGATATGATGATGGGGTTATTGAAACCAAAGCAGATTTAAAGAAAGAATGTTCTAAAAATATAGAAATAGTGTACAACCAAGCCTTTGAGGAAGGTCGAGCATATGAAGCTGAATTAGATGCTGAAGAATACGAAAAAAGACAGTCTGGTTTTGACCTTAGAGATTATGAAAATTGAATTATATAAAAGATGAAAAAAATTATAAAAATAACAGAATCACAAATGGAGAAACTATCAGAAATTAGGTTGAATGAAGTTACTGCTGCGGAAGTTGCTAAAGTATTGGAACAAATACCTTGTACTGGTCAGAGTGTGAAATCTTTAATAAGTAAAAGATTGTATGAATATGGTTTTAAAGACGTTACTGTTAAATTTTTAAATTATGGTGATAACAAAAAGAAACTTAATTACATCGCACATACCGAAGGACCAATCTTTATTATAGAAACTATAAGTAATTCAAAAGTTTCACCACCTTGTATGGAGGTATTGAGTGTTATCCCTTACCTTAGAACTTAATTAATCCTTGTGTTCGTTTATTTCTTCTCTTAACTTCAATAAGTTATTTTCAGTTAGAGGTGCTAGTTCAACACATTCGTATTTACGCATTGTTTTATTAAAAACAGAACCTTGGCTTTCAGATACTTCAAATCTAACATAGTCTCTATTTAAAACTTCTTTATAGAGATACCTAGTACCAGCTTTAAAAGTTAATTTTAAATTACCACTTTGGTCGTATTCGGAATACAATATGTTAGAAGAGTCTATTAAACACTCTATAATACCATCTTCTCTTTCTGTTCTTTTTACTACTGCCATATTTTATAAGATTTAATTGTTTTTAAATTGAAGACTTGTCCAGTTATACCCCCATCTTCTTCCTTAGTCTCTATAATCATATTATCACCCTTAATTACATAAAATGAATTTTGGAAGTCTATTTTATAGGTACCACTATCAAAACCATCATCATCATAAGGGTCGTTTTTTATAATCAAACTAATATTAAAAAGTTCTTTATAGTGTATGTTGGTCATATTTTTTATTTATAATTAACAATGACAAATATAATAATAATAAATAAAAAAACAAATCGCTTGTTAATTTTAATTATTTAACTTATATTTGTAGTGATGAAAAACATGAATGACGAAATTAAAACAATAATTAGGAGGTCCTACACAGAATCTCTTAATTCTGGTTCCAATATGATTGAACCAGTTCACATACTAATTTCTATCATAAGTGATACTGAAAATATAGTAATAGAAACTTTAGAATCTATGGGATATGAAATGGATGATTTAATTTCTAGATTAGAGGGTTATTTAAGATTAAAAGTAAAAAACCCTAGTTTAAATAAAAAATTACTATATTTGAGTAGTGAATCTAATTTGATAATTAATAGTTGTGAATTAGAATCAGAAAAAATGGGTGATTCTTACGTTGGTGTAGAACACCTAATGTTATCTCTTCTAAAAATAAAAGAGTTGGGTTGTACAAAAGTTTTAACCAACAGAAACATAACATATACGATATTTAAAGAAAAATTAAAACAAATAAAAAAAGAAACAAACATGAGTGGAATAGCAGACGATTTTAATGAAGGAGAAGGTAGTTACTACAAAAAGAGGAAAGGTGAAAAAACAGATACACCTATTTTGGACAACTTTGGTAGAGATATAACAAAACTTGCTGAACAAGGTAAAATAGACCCTATTATTGGTCGTGACGAAGAGATAGAGAGGGTGACACAAGTTTTATCTAGAAGAAAGAAAAACAATCCTCTATTAATCGGTGAACCAGGTGTTGGTAAAACTGCGATAGTAGAAGGTTTAGCTTTAAAAATTATTGAAAAGAAATGTCCTAGGGTACTTTTTGATAAAAGAGTGGTTTCCCTTGATTTGGCTTTACTTGTTGCTGGTACAAAATATAGGGGTCAATTCGAAGAAAGGTTGAAAGGTATTATGGAAGAGTTGGAGAAGTCTTTTGATATCATTTTGTTTATTGATGAAATACATACAATGGTTGGAGCTGGTAATTCTTCGGGTTCATTGGACGCTTCCAACATCCTTAAACCAGCTTTAGCGAGAGGAGAAATACAATGTATTGGAGCAACAACTTTAGATGAGTTTAGAGAAAACTTTGAAAAGGATGGAGCTTTAACAAGAAGATTCCAAACAGTATTAATCGACCCACCTTCAAACGAAGATACTTTAACTATTTTGAATAATATTAAAGACCGTTATGAAGACCACCACAAAGTCTCATATACGGAAGAGTCTATTAACGCTTGTGTTAAGTTAGCGGGTAGATATATTACTGATAGAGAACAACCAGACAAGTCTATTGATATCATGGATGAAGTGGGGGCTAGAAGTCAAACCAAAATAGAGGCGCCAAAAGAGATAATAACTCTAGAGGAGAGTATATCTGCGATTGATGAGAAAAAGAAAACAGTTATTAAAGCTCAAAGATATGAAGACGCTGCGAATTTAAGAGACGAAGAAAGAAGACTCAAAAAAGAGTTGGAAACCAAAACCAATGAATGGTTAGAATCTATAAATAATGAGAGAAGAACCATAACGGAAGAAAATGTAGCAGAAGTTGTTTCTAAAATAACTGGTATCCCAGTTAATAAAATAAATCAGTCAGACTTACAGAAGTTGAAAAGTATGGCAAAAGATTTACGTGGCGTTGTTATTGGACAAGATGATGCTGTTGAACAAGTAACCAAAGCCATTAGAAGAAATAGAATGGGTATTAAGTCTGAAGACAAACCTATTGGTTCTTTTATGTTCTTAGGACCTACTGGTGTAGGTAAAACTCACTTAGCTAAAATGTTAGCTAAAAATATATTCGGTTCTGATGACGCTATAATAAGAGTGGATATGTCAGAATACATGGAAAAACACAGTACATCAAAATTAATTGGAGCACCTCCAGGATATGTTGGGTATGAAGAAGGCGGACAGCTTACTGAAAAGGTAAGAAGAAAACCATATTCAGTTATTCTATTGGATGAGATAGAAAAAGCACACGCAGATGTATTCAATATCTTACTACAAGTATTAGATGAAGGTTTTTTAACTGATAGTTTAGGTAGAAAGATAAACTTCAAGAATACTCTTATAATAATGACATCAAATGTAGGAGCTAGAAAACTACAAGACTTCGGTACGGGTGTAGGTTTTGGTACTAAAACCAAAATAGATAATCTAGAAGAAATTAGAGACGGTGTTATTAACGATTCTGTTAAGAAAGCTTTCTCACCAGAATTTTTAAATAGATTAGATGACATAATTGTATTTAAGTCTCTACAAAAAGAAGAGATTAAGAAAATTATTGACCTACCACTAAAAGAATTAACAGATAGAATGTTAGAACTAGGTTATAAGATAAACATAACCACTAAATTGAAAGACTTCTTAGTGGAGAAGGGTTATGATGAGAAATATGGGGCAAGACCTCTAAACAGAGCGATACAAAAATATGTCGAAGACCCAATAGCTGAAAAGATGTTAGAGTCTGATTTAAAAGAAGGTGATACACTGAAGATAGGCCTTGTAAAAGGTGAAATTAGTGTAACAGTTAAATAAAAAACCCCCTCTTGTGGGGGGGGATTTTTTTTAATTCTTTTTTCTATAATCTAAATACCAAAATAGAGAACCTAAAAACCCACCGTAACAAGCTATTGCTACAGCTATTTTTAAGTAAGCGGTATCTAGATACCCATTATACCACCAAAAAGGGTATAATATACACATTACCAACATAAATAAGATTTGAATTACGTGTATAGAGTGTTTTTTCATTTTTTTCCAATCCATAATTTAGTTTTTTTCTTGTTTTAACATATCTTTTATTTTTATCTTAGCCTTCATTAAATTGGTTTTTGAAGTACTATCTGAGATATTCAATTTTTCCGCTATTTCTTTGTGTGACAACCCACCCAAATAATAAAGTTCTAATGTTTTTCTATAGGCGGGTGTTAGTTTAGGTATTAAACTTATAACTTTTTTAATACTTTCCTCTGTTTCAGAATTATCATCTGTTTGTTGAAAATCATGCCTCTCAAAATCAAAGTCATCAATAAACTCGTTACCAACAGAAATTTTTCTTTTTCTAAAAGAATCTAATATATTGTTATTTACAACTCTCCTAACCCAACCTTCAAGGCTACCAGATTTATCATACTTATGTAGGTTTTTATAAACTTTCATAAAACCGTCTTGACATAAATCTTCTGCCTTATCTCTATTCTTAGTATATTTCATACAAACTTGGTTCAACATCTTATCCCATAAATCTTTATAAATGTCTTTGAACTCTAAAACTTCTTTTAATAGAGATTTTTTTGTCATAGAATTTTCTTTAATTTCTTCTTTTCTAATTTTATCTTTTAGTTTATTAACGAAACTCTCTTGGAACTCTTTTAAGAATTCTTTACCCTCTTTTCCGAAGTAAGTTAATCCAGAAATATTAGTTATACACTTATGTCCACCACTATTCGCTTTTATCATGTCCCAACCAGTGACATGTAACATCTTCAAAGCTTTTATCTCCCTTTCAGTCAAAGATTCATAAGGTTTAGACATAACCTTTTTAATTGCGTTTACCCACCTTTCCGTTGTATAATCCTCAGAGGAACCTTTTGGTGGGTTCTCCAAACCTAAAACACCGTCATCTGTGTCTTCAAACATAGCTGACATGTCTTCAAAATTGAACCCAACAGAGTCCTCATCAAAATACTTACTTTTTTCAGCGAAATATTTTATACTATCTATTGTTATCTTTTTTTCTTTAAGTCTATCTTTAAAATCATTTAAAACTTCTTCAGCTATCTCACCTAAATTAACACCTTTAAGTTTTCTGTTTTTTTTGAAAGGGTTACATGAAGCTTGTAACAAACCTAATGGCCATGCGATAACTAAAAAATTAGCTTCTGGATATATCTTAAAAGGTACGTATCTATCATAGGAACCTGGTTTAAATAATGCTCCCCCACCATACTGTGAAATAATACCGAATTCTTCATCATAATTTACATTATCACTTTCACTTTGTGATTTTATATAATTCTGTAAATTAATTTTCATTACATCTGGAGAAACATAACCATCCTCCTTAGCCATCTTAACAATATTCAAATAAATATTTTTAATACTAGGAGTAGAGTTCATAACTAAAGACTCTAAAAATTGTGGTTTGTTTTTGTAAGCTAAAAGTAATTTATTAGTTACTAAAGCCATAGCTATTTTATTTTTAAGTAAATCAGTTTCTTTATCATACTTAAAAATATAATTCATTAACTCCTCTGGTTTAATATCTAACTTAGCAAAATCAGCACTATCAACGGTAGAAATCATTTTAATATCACTAGAAGGGAATATATCTTTAGAAGAAACTATTTGTGAAACAGTTTCCACATTTGACCTAGCTTGTCTAAAAGATTTAGAAGTTTCCTTCTCAACACCAATCTGTTTATCGTGATGGTCAGTGTGTATAATAAACATCGGTTTACCATGTGCGAAGTCTACTAAGACTGGCATCACATCACCTCTAGCTGAAGGTTTTTTAACAGCAAATTCTCTATCACCATATTGAATAACTTCAGAGTCAACAACTTTTATCCCATTGTTCTCCAAATAATTCTTCATGGCTAAAGCGGTTGTTACACCATCTAAGTCTTGATGAAAATATATTTTAGCTTTTTGATATCTTTTAGCTAAATCTTTTATATTTCTAATACCACCCATAGATTATACGTTTTTTGTTATTAAACTTTATTATAAATATGCCTTCATTTAATAACGAGTGGGAATGATTTTACTCTTCAACCCTTTTAGTTAGTCTCAACCAAAGAGATTAGTTTATCTAAGTATTGTTTAGCTTTTTTCAAATCCTCCAAACCATTCTTATCTTTCCATCTAGTAACATATTTTACAATGTTACCTTCGAAAAAATCTAAATTGTGTGAATGAGCGTAATCCCACATCTCGATACCTCTGTTATAATGGTTGGGGTGGACTACTCTTTCTTTTGTTTTTGCCATATTTTTTTATTTTAAATAAATTTACTATATTTGTGTGAATTAGTAAATTCTAAATAGATGATAAAAATAAAATCTACAACAAAACCTAATCAAAGATTAAATAAACCCTACTCAAAAGCTGTAATGGGTGATATTATTAATTTTTGGTCTAAGAAAGATTCTTTTTTCGATACCGAACTTTATATACAAATATTAAAAGTTAAAAATAGTAAAAATTAAAGACCTTCTTTAGGTGTCCATTCAGAACCCGATAATATTGTTAACATATCTTCATAATGATAAGGTCCTTCTTTAGTTGTTAATGAATCAACACTTGATGGTATAGTTTCACCTTCCCATTTTACAAATGTTTTTGTTTCATCAACAGATTTTCTAACCGTATCTTGTGAAGTTTCCAATACTTCATTAAAATTCACTGAACCCAATTCGGATACATTGAATATCATAAAATTTCTGTGGTCAAATGTGTGTGACATAATTTATTATTTTTTATTATTCTAATTTAAATCTCTTTTTTAATGCGTTATAATTTTGTAAACATTCATCTACGGTTAATCCTTTTCTATAAACTCTCATAATTGCTTTATCATGTTCAAAAAATCCAATGGTGGGTGATGCTTGCATCCGATTTCCATTTTGTGTAAAAGAAAGAGTACTCGATGAATTTCCCCACCAACTTATATCAGTTAATGTTTGTTGTACTAAAACAATACCATTTCTTACTAATAACCATTCACCAGTTGTTGCTGAAGTTTTTCTCATAGACATAGTAAGGTGATACCATTTATTTACATCATAAACGTAGTTTGGTTCTGGTGTTGTAAAAACACTTGTAGTTCCACCTGTAGTGTTTCTATATTGTGCAATAGAAATAAGTCTATTAGGTGTTTCGTCCGCATTCTTATATAAAAGAACTGGTTGAAGACCTCCAGAGGTTGCAGTAGTTTTAACAAAATTTGTTAATGTGTTTGCAGTTACACCATCACCTAATAATCTAAAGACCATTTCAAAAGTCAATTCAAAATCAATGTCTGGTGTTTCACCAGGCGCATCTCCATTCCTTATCGATGGACTAAATAGTTGTGATTGAGATAGTGCATCATCGGTACCATCAAATCTAATAATACCCTTAAAATCGTCTAAATATTGTGGACCATTTACTAATGTGACAACATTTTTATTAACATCCATACTATTCCACTGTGTATTTCCCGAAATAAAAGATTCAGGATTCGCCGCGTCTAAATAATAAATTAAACC
>Ga0208794_1000395_pt1 | contig 29937 bp, 54 predicted proteins | sample 32_taG_FD_184106 | JGI IMG/M metagenome (GOLD analysis project Ga0208794, IMG submission 184106) | Marine viral communities from the Gulf of Mexico - 32_GoM_OMZ_CsCl metaG (SPAdes) (version 2) | ecosystem: Environmental > Aquatic > Marine > Oceanic | place: Atlantic Ocean: Gulf of Mexico... | reverse complement strand
ATGACAATGAAGTCTTCAAATAAGAAGACCGGGAATATGATCCAGGTCTGGATATTGCATGAGGATGTTAATCCTGTTGATGCAATTAAGTCAGGCTTAGATCAAACTATATGTGGAGATTGTCCACATCGTTTGCGTCTACATTCTGATGGCAAGTTACATAGGACTTGCTATGTGAATCCAGGTCAAGCACCATTATCTATCTGGCGTGCATACAAGAGGGGTTTGTACCCTGGCATTAACAACTGCTTTAATGTTGTCCGGTTATTATCGGGACGTCATATTAGATGGGGTGCTTATGGGGATCCTTCTCTGATCGACCCTTCTATTGTGAAGTCTTTCAATGAGAAAGTTGAGGGCCACACTGGATACACTCATCAATGGAAGCATTCATTTGCTGATGCTTTCATAGGTGTTTTCCAGGCATCATGTGATTCATTCAGTGATTATCTTGAAGCATCTTCTAAGGGGTGGAAATGTTTCTCCGTTGTTAACAAGGGTGATACCGATGTGGCTAACATCGGCAAGCTATGTCCAACTGAGGTTCCAAACTCACAAGCTAAGTGTCAATCATGCACTCTATGTGATGGTTCAAAGACTGATATTTTCATCCCTGCTCATGGCACGGGTGGCAAGTTAGTCTCCTATGTCAGCCAAGATGTGCACGAGCTTTCTGAGCTACTGTTCAATTGATCACCACTAATTCAATGACCTATTCACTAAACAGGGTTAAGTTAACAGCTGATGAGGAAACGTGCATCCTACACTTCCTTCGTCAGGCTGAAGAATGTGGCTACCCTTCATCTAATGAACCATGGTATCCCGTCATTAACTCTATCTTCCGCAAGTACTATTCAACTGAAATTAAGGAAGCTCAACCATGGCAAACACTATGAACACTCAACAATCTCAAACTTGGCCAGAGTTTCTCACAATTAGTTTAACTGATTGTGACGATCCATCTACTCCCTTTTGTATTCACTGGAATAGCGCTGATTCTTATAAGAATATGTCACCTGCAGCTGCACTAAGAAGACACAAGCAAAGATATCCTTGGCATCCGATCGTGGTGCGAACTTATTGAAACAAAGACGAAACTATCCCTCCGGGGATAGTCCTAGGGGTTAGCATCCCCTAGCTGATGAGTCTGCCACTATTCTTTTGAACAATCCAATGCACAATCACAACATCCTTCGGGCACTTAATGTGCTGTCAATTCTGATCCAAACTAGTTACGAACTAGGCTATGAAACCGGTAAGTTTTACCGGCAACACTTACATCATCACGTTGTTTCTGGCATCGCTTTATTAATCACAGTTTGTGTACACTTATATGCAAACCGTAAACGATACAGGAATAAGATAGAGTCTTTGTTTGTATATCGATACGAACCGATGAATAGCCTTGCGCCAGCTGTTCATCCTCTGTATGCTTCGATGGAGTCATTAATGATTCAATCAAGCAGAGACCTTCGTGCGATCACTGGTATCAAACGTAAGGTGTCTAAGGTAAGGATGACAAGTCAGTACCTTTCCATGGTCTGATCACTGTTCCCTGGGCTGCATCTTGGCGTGACTGTGTGGTGCTTTCGTGCCATGATTCTCTACAGCGTAAGTCCCAGGTTTGGGGGGTTGCGGTAACAACTCCCCTAGCATTCAATCAACAAGGCTTCATCACCACTGAAGTCCCACACATACATCAACTCAAACCATGATCAATTCATTTCGCATAGGCAAGAACAAATTTCTCACACTTGACACGTATTGTCGCCAAGACTATCCCACAAACACAATGCAATTTTTCCAATCTTTCTTGTCAATTATTGCTGGTATTGGTATTGGAACATTATTATCAGTAGCAGCACAGAAAGAGCTTAATAAACAGGTTGAAACTACCTGTTATGGACCAGCGGATCAGATTGCATCTGTCCGTTCTTTCATGGGTACTGTCAAGTATTGCGCCAAAGGTATCAACCAATGAACAGAATCGAACGCATCAAATCTTTGATCGATGAAGCTGGCTCTAGCTATGTTTCTGTCACCTTTATCAAAAAGGATGGAAGCGAACGTCAGATGACATTCAATCCAAAGGATGTGAATGACATCAAGGGCACTGGTGACACCAGTAATGTTGACGCGAACATCTTTCGTGTTCGTGATAACAAGATACAACAATGGCGTTCATTTGATGCACGTCGTGTGATCAAAATTAAATCCAAAGGAACAATCACTGAATTCAATGACTAAATCTAAAGGGTTTGACTGGATGCCCACCATAATCATGGTGAGCTGTTTCATCCTCGTTCCAGGGGGTGGGTTTTTCTTAGGTGTCTTATGCTCCACCCTTTATTATCTCGGCAGGTTTGTCCTCGACCTCGCAGCTGACGCGGAAGAGGAAGATAAGAAGCAGACCAAAAGTAAACACACCCATACTGGGCCGTTGCTTCCCAAACCTCGTCCAAATGTTACCAGGAATGACTCATGACTGAACAAGAGATCAAGATCTATCTTCGGGACACAACGTCATTAACTGAAGACCAATTGGAACTACTTGCTTATCAAGTAAAAAGCCAACTCGATTACACAAACATTTATGACCAAATTGATCAACTCAAAGACAGATTAGTTGACTCATGAACATGATCAGTAAACATCTTCAGAAAGATCTCGAACGACAAATGATTAGGGTGAGAACCTTAAACTCTCACAGGATCAAACGTGTGAAATCTTCAAGACCAAAGAACAACTTTCAAATCATCAAACAAATGAACAACAACACCATGCACATTTCAGCCAACACCAAAGGTCACCTCTTACTTTTGATCGAACAAAGTAAAAATGATTACCGAAAGAAGCTAGGTAGTAAGGGAGCATGTCGTCATGCTGATCCAGAGAATCTTTCGATTGCTTTTGGTATACATACGATCAACATCGAGCTTACCTATTCAGAGGTGACCAGTCTCACTGGCTTCCCTTTTAACAGGTTGATCTGCAAGCTGCGACTCGACGGTGCTGCTATTAGTCTCAAGCAACTTAAGGAGGAACTCAACAATGATTGACAGAGGATCAGTTGGAGCTTGTGGCTTACCAAGTAAGGCGCAGGCTTAACTACGGTCCGATCTATGACCAAATCGATGTACTCAAAGACGAATTCATTGACTCATGACGACCAACACAAATGCAGCTAGTGAAGCTGTCATTCGTCAGCTGATGCGTGAGCGTCAGGTTGATAGGCATACGGCTATCAACATCTATTTGAAAGAACGACTCCAATCCCTAACAACTGATTGAACCATGAACCAACAAAAGCCTCAAGTGACTCACACCATTGAAGAATTCATTAATGGAGTTTGGGTTCCTTTAGAAGTCTTTGAATCTACAGAAGAGTTCACTTCAAAAGAGTTGGCGCAGGCATCTTTGTTCAACAAGCGATCATTAAGACTTGATGGCATGGATCTCTATCGTCAAATGCGAATCATGAAAACAATCACCTATGAAACTCAATCAAACAATGACTGACACTGACCTGGATCTAGAGCGCTCCCTAGAGGAGCAACTGCCACTTAACAAGACCGTGTTCCGATCCAAGGATGGCATGGTCAGATGCACCAGGACAGTCAACGGCAAAGAACGGACAAAGATCAACGGCAAACTTCAGCGTATGAATGGAGACGTTGCAAGCTTCAAGGGTGTCCTGAAGCTCTGGTGGAACGGCGAGTGGTATGAGGTGCCATCAATGGCTGCCTTTCATGAGTGGACGATGGACAGCGTCTGTCCGACGCCTGATGGAGATGACGTTGAGCCAGACCATGAGGATTCATGGCTGCGTCTGGCTGGGCTGGTGTGATGAGCACGAGCTGAGTGGAGCTACTGAAAGGTAGCAAGTAACAGGGGAGATGCAATAAGGAATCAAGAGGGGCGAGATGATACCACGCAAGTAAGGCGAAGCTGTATTTGAACTTAATGCACTTGAGTGAATCCCTGTGGTGCCAATGCATCTCAGGGATTTTTGCTGTAACAATCGAGAAAATCAGTGTACAAATTCCGATTACACCCCTTCTTTTATTTAGCTATAGGGAAAACGTACACAAGAGGGTCTTATGTACAGGAGCTGAGTCTCATCTGATCCAATCAAGACAATCTCATTAATCTTTTTTGAGACTAATGATCTGTACATTAACTCCCCTAGTGTACGTTTTTCTATAGGGGGATTTGCGAAGGGGTGTAATCGGTTTTTTTGCGTCATTTAATTTCCGATTATGAGTCACCGCAAGGGATCTCAGCTAAGCTGTAATCGGAAAACATGCACACCCAACACTATTGAGAACCCATCTCAGTAACAACACCACAAGACCTATGAAAACCACGAACAAGATCATTGAGGTCATCTCAGTTGACGTTGATCTCATCGACAAAGAAGGGACCACGCATTACATCGCCACTGCAATCCTTGAGGATGTCTACAAGGTGCGGACGAGCCTGCTTGATCCAGCAGAGTGGCGGCCAGGGCAATGCTCAGGTGGATTCGAGGTGCCGCTAGATAGCGAGCACCCACCGCTCAAGAGCGAGCACGCAGAGCTGTTGACCTATCTCTGTGAGCAAGAGATCGACTGGCGATGCGACGACGAAGGTGATGATATGTACATGACTACATGAACTAACCCTTAGCTAACCCACTGTACTAACCACCATGACACTTGAAGAAATTAAATGCGCCGTGATGAACGGTCACACCGTTCACTGGGAGAACGAGGCTTATGTCGTTGAGTATGCGCCAGCCATTGATGATTTCTTGATTCGCTGTGTGTTAAATGAAACCAGCATCGGTCTGACTTGGCAAGATAACGTAACCATGAACGGCAGAGAGGATCAATTCTTCATTGCATCAAAAGAATGATCATTTACACATGACAAAAGCAACCACTGATCGCACCACAACAACACAAAGCATGCACAAACTTCGATTACACTTACCACGATCACACTTATCCACAACCAAAACATACATTTCTACCCCTTGTGTACGTTTCTTTAGTACCAAGATAATTTATAGGTGTAATCGGTTTTTATACACACAACCTTGTTACAATCCCCCTGTACATTCACACCACCCCGATGAACATGGACCCCAAGGAATTGTTAAGAGAACCTGAAGATTGTATGGATGAATTCATCTACGTGCTAGGTGAGGACGGTTACTTAGAGCCGGTGTCCATTGCAAGCAAAGCACAAACTGAAGATCAATCAGACGACATCTACATTGACTTATGACTGACAACTACACGGCCAGATGGAACCTCCAGATGCAGGAGCTCCACCCGAACTGGTATGACCACCTCGACAAAGTAGAAGCTGCCATCCTTGAACAGGATCGGATCTTCAAACTAAGAGAGGAATCAGGGTGGGAGCTTGATGAAGAAGGATGGATGGCCCCAGATCCTAACAACCCAGACAACCTCATCCCCGAAGGCGAATGGATAGACCACGGACTCCTGCCACCAGAGCAGATCTCCGATTCAGCGGAGAGGGATGCACCCTCAACTACATAATCGAACTGTCGCCCCACCTCTCAAAGCCAGTGACAGTAGCCTTCAGCTCAGTTCAGGCTTTGTATGACTGGCTGAATGACGACTGGATTCTCCTACGAGCTACCCATACAGCATGGATTACTCGCATTGAAATAGGAATCACAGTAGTCTATCCAGGCCCCTGCTTCAAATTCGAATCCACTTCAACCTCTGATCATGACCAACAAAAACGAGACAAAGACCAACACAAAGAACCGCCGTACTAATGCGGAGCGGGATGAGCACATCGCTTTCGCCAAGCGCATGCTTGATCTCAACGTGCCTTCTTATGCAATCGCACTGCAGATGCAGAAGCGTTTCTCAATCTGCCGGAGCAGTGCTTTTAGAGACATCGCTATCGCCAACAATGAGAGGGCAAGCAAAGACGAAGGTGGTCTTAAGGCAACACCACCAGTTATGGAGATGCGTGATGTACTCATCAACATCTTGTTCCAATCAGTCCTTGATGCTTCAACCGAAAGCGATGCCAAAACACTGCCTCGTCTCACAAAAGAGATCAGGGAGCTCATGAAGCTCGGCGGTCCCGGCGTCGGTCGTCACCCACAGGCTGGGCCGGACAATGAAGAGCAACTGCTTTCTCAAATTCAATACATGTATAACCGTCGCATGGAGCAAGAGAAAGCAGAGCAGGAGACACAAGCCACCCAAGCACAGGGTCACGCATAACCCTGTGCCATAGTCCCACAAATTTATGGGACTAGCCCACGTTTCTATCCCACAAAACCATCTGCATCATGCAAACAACTCACGACACAATGTTCAAAGCCCTGCACTCTAAAGACAGACCTTTATCTCTTTACGATTTCAAAGAATTAATCAATGACGAAATTGCACTTAACAACCACTTCATCGATGTACTGACTGATGGATTTAGTAAAGCTCGAAGGGTTGAGTACATAAGAGAAACATCAAAAAACATTTCTATATATAGGCAAAGAATTGATGGACTTAAATCTCTACGCAACCGAATCGAAGATGCCATTGACAGGAGCAACGCGATTGAGACTAACGCCGATGCAGAGAAATCTACTGAGGTATGTCCGCCACCATTACAAAAAATACCCGCAGGCCCCTTGTTTCCTTCCAAGGCATGCGTCAAGTCAGAAGAGATATCTGGGACAGCTCCAGAGAATGGAGGAGAGAAACTTGATCAAGGTAAAAAGAGAAGGGGTAAACTACATGCAATGGCAGGTAACCTTATGTAAAAATCTAGGGGAAGTGTGAAATGATCCCTGCTTCGGCAGGGATTTTTTTTGTGTAGCTTGATGTGTGCAAATGTTAAATGAATATAAAGAATCAGTTTGGATGTCATGATCTCCTGAACATTACGAGACACTTAATCGAATGCAGACTATCTTTGCTTTGTCCGAATCAGCTAGGCATCCGGTAGGTAACGCCGCCTCCAGGAGACACCGAAAGTGTAAGTCCTAGACAGGGAGCGTGCTGAAATTGGTAGACAGAACGGACTTAAAATCCGTCGAGCTGTAAAGCTCATGTGGGTTCAAGTCCCGCCGCTCCTACCAAACAAACCAAAGCAAACCAAACAATGATGGAACTCACTGAATCAAAACGGGTAACGAAGTCAGTCAGTCTAGATGGTCTTTGCCATCTCGCATCACGACCTGACTATATCGAAGCTACTGAATGGACAAACGGAGAAGGTCTTGACTTCCATGTAGAAAGTCGAGGCGGGAAAGAAAAATTCTCTCTTACTTATGGAGAGGTAAAAGCAATCACTCTCCTTGGAACTCTTTTCTGATCCCTTACATCAATTCAATCCAATGCCAAGAAAGAAACAGCCTTACAGTCGTTTACAACCTGGTCAAAGAGTTGTGAAAAAATCAAACATGACTTTGATAGGCAATCAAATTAGCATGCAGCAAAGAAAGCTACCCAATATATTGCACGGAGAAATTATAGAAATAATTACTATTAAAAATAAGAGAGGTTCATACCATCCTTATTGTAAAGTTAGATGGGATGAAAACGGAAGAGTAGACTTGGTGTTAGCCAGTCGCTTACATCTAGAAAAAGATAAAGATTTAATGATCGCATCTCAGGTTGAATCTATCGGTGCATGAAAGATACTATCAAGCTTAAGCTTGCCCAATGCCCTAACTGTAAACAAAAGTCTTACCGAATTACATGTACTGACAGAACTTCCACTGCTACTCGCAGACGTTATGTTTGTGACCTTTGTAAGTTTAAAGAATCCAAGTATGAATTGGATGAAGAAACTTATGAGAAGTGGAAACGCTATGAGTATGTACTAGGAAAGATTAAAGAACTAGTAACCTACCTTAAATTCAAATACTAATGCCTCAAAGAAAATTCTATCCCGCTCCAGCTTGCCCTGATTGTAAAAGAGAAGGTCCAGGATCTTCTTACGTTAAGGACACAGTTTATACAGAGGATGGTTTCATTCTCCGCTTCAGAAACTGTGCTTGGTGTGAAGGAAAATGGTGGACTAAACAAAGTCCAGAGATGAATATTGATCCTTTAAAGGAACGTGTTGTTCATCCCCCTAAGTATAAAAACATGCCACGCGATATGAAACGCACCTTTTATTTAAAGTCATTATCTATTTCTAACAAATGAAATGTCCTGTTTGCAATGCTAAAAAAACAAAAGTCACCTGCACACAACATAAAGATTCTTTCACTGTGCGTTACTGCAGGTGCCTAACCTGTGATGTTAAATTTAAAACAGTTGAGAGGTATGCATTACCTGAGGAGTGCAGAACAAACAGCTACGGTTTCATGCCAGTCTCTTCTCATATAGATGAAGATGCTATAAAAAATATTCGTAGGCTAAAAAGAAATGGATATAGCATCAAACGTATATCAGAAAAAGTTTCGATAAAACCTGAAGTTGTAGATAAGATTGTAAGGTATCGATCATTTACAAATGTCTAAAAAGAAAAGGCTTCAGAAATTAATTCAGAAGCCTCTTCGGTTTCATCATCAAGACATTCATGAAGAGCTTGATGCAATCAAGCAGCAACTGGCTCTTCAGAATGAGCTGTTGGCTTGCATCGGTTTAGATCTTGCTCGAGCTTATCTATTCGATATCGAAGATTCAAAAGATAGCGAAGCTCAATAGGAGAACGCTTATAGCTGATTCCCCTGTAGCAAAGTTTTTCCATGGTCAGTTCCTCGTCAAATCTCAGGCCCCGTTCCCTGCCTGAAGAAGTGCGCCGGTGTGAACCGGTGAACGTTCTCCAATTATATCGGTTCTAAATCCAACAAACCTGTTGCTTTTTTTTTCATCAGGGCTAAATTTATTTCGTTGATCACAAACACAATGTCAGTTCTCAAGATCCAACCCAACTCAAATCGCTCCCCCGATGTGCGTACACCTGAACCATTGCAAGGAGACCACACAACTTGGGATGAATTCTTTGCACTAGTAAAGCCTAGGCTTCGTGCCAGGGCTGATGGCTTTGAGAAAATATTTGAATACATCAAAGAACATTTGCTAGATGATCTCGTTATCGTGGAGACAGGTACATATCGTGAGGTGAATAACTATGAAGGCGACGGTTGCTCTACTCTTCTCTTTGATGCTTTTATTAAGTATCACGCAGGGTTATTAGTGTCTATTGATATCGATCCCGCTGCTTGTGAGCTGGCTCGTAAAAGCACAGAGCGTGCTTATGTGACTCAAAGTGATAGCGTTGTTTATCTGAGTTCTTTTATTCATCCAATATCAGTTCTTTATTTAGATTCTTTTAATATTGATAATTGGAATCATGACCATGATTCTGCTGCTCATCATCTCAAAGAACTGTTCGTTGCAAAAGAACTATTGGAAGATGGCTCCTTAGTAATCGTAGACGATAATATTAAAAGCCCTTTTGATCAAAAGCTTATCGGCAAAGGTCGTTTGATTAGAGAGGTTCTTCATGACACTCTTGGTATGAAACTTCTTGTCGATGATTATCAGCAGGCATTTATCTGGAGTAACTCATGAGCTACGTAATAGCTACAAACATAAGCGGCATCACTCATTGCATAAAGCCTGATCAAGATGCAGGAAAGTTTGTTCTCATTCCTATCAACAGTGCATCAGATGTAGCTCGTGCGTTTAATGCCCCACAACAAACCATTGCCCTTCAAATTTTACACTGGCTAAAAGAAAATGATCCCATCCTTTCTTCGCACGACTTCGAAGTTTCCTCTGCCTCCAAGTTCGGATAAAGTAGTTCTTCTTTTTGACATAGAAACGAACGGATTTTACAATGATGTTAACAAGATACATTGTATCGTTATTAAAGATGTCAACTCAGGACAGACTTTTAGTTACAGGCCTGACCGCATTAGCAACGCTCTTGTTCATCTGGATTCAGCTGATGTTGTCATTGGTCACAATATAATTTTCTATGACATTCCTGTAATAGAAAAGCTGCATCCGGGTGCAATAGATTTCTCTACTAAAGAAGTAATTGACACCTTGGTCTGTGTGAGATTGCTGTGGCCTAAAGAAAAACTTTACGAAATAGATCAAGTTGATTTCAATCATGTTCCCTCCCGTCTTATGGGCTCTGCTTCTCTGGAAGCCTGGGGCCACCGCTTCAAAGACTACAAAGGTGATTTCAAAAACTTTGGGACATTCACACAGGAAATGCTTGATTATTGTTTACAAGATGTCAGTGTCTCGTTCAAGTTATACAAACTGTTGTGTGATCAGCCCCGTAAATACGAACGAGCGCTGCGTCTGGAACATGACTTGGCTCGATGTATTGAAAGACAGATTAGATCTGGCTTTGGATTTGATGTTGATGCGGCTAATGATTTGGTGGCTGAACTTGAAAAGCGGAAGGATGAATTAGAGGGCCAGCTTAGAGAGGCTTTCCCTTCAAAGGATGAGGGTGATTGGTTTACACCAAAGGTAAACAATAAGAACAAAGGTTACGTAAGTGGAGTGATGGTATGGAGGCCAAACGTTATTGAGTTTAATCCTGGTAGCCGTCAGCAGATTTGCGAAAAGCTTAAAGAAAAATATGGGTGGGAACCTACTGCAAGGACAGAGAAAGGTAACCCAATTCTTGATGACGAAGTATTAGAAAAACTTATATATCCTGAGGCAAAGCTTCTCTCAGAATATATGATCATCAAGAAAAGGCTGGGACAAATTAAGGAGGGTTCTAATGCATGGCTAAAGCTAGTTACAGATGATAATTTTATACATGGTGATCTCATTACCAATGGCTGCATCACTGGTAGAGCTAGCCATAAGTCTCCGAACATGGCACAAGTTCCGGCTGGGTACTCGCCCTTTGGAAAAGAATGTCGCTCCTTGTTCTTACCCCCTGATGGTTTTGATCTTATCGGCGTAGATGCTAAGGCACTTGAACTGAGATGCTTGGCTGGTTACTTAGCTATCTATGATCAAGGTGAGTATGGAAGATTAGTTTGTGATGATGATATAGATATACATAGTTTCAATCAAGAAAAGTTTGGTGTGGCGACAAGAGATATAAGTAAAAGACTTCTTTACGCAGTGTTGTATGGAGCTGGTTACTACAAAGCAGGTACAATCGTTGACCCAAATGAAACAGACTCTGAAAAGATTAAGCAGCTTGGAAGAGAGGCAATCAATTCTTTCATGGCTGGTGTGCCAGCACTAGCTCTTTTAAAAAAATCTCTCAGCTCAAATTTAGAACGGCGTGGGTTTCTTCTTGGTCTTGACAAACGTCCTTTGTTCTGTAGATCTGAATTTAAATCTTTAAATGTTTTACTGCAAGCAGCTGGTGCTGTTCTGATGAAGCAAGTTGTGATTAACATTCATCGTAATTTAAATTCGCAAGGATTGATTTATGGTATTGATTGGCAACAACATGCCTTTGTTCATGATGAAGTACAGCTTTCATGTCGTCCTGGCGTGGCTGACAAGGTAAAAGAATTATCTTTAAAGTCTTTTATAGAATCAGGAAATGATTTTAAATTTAGAGTTCCTATTGAAGGTGATGCGAAACTAGGATCATGTTGGTATGAGACTCACTAATGTTTTCATTTATTCGCGAACCTTCTGAGGAACCTGTTTTGGATCCAAACCACGACTTGATCTGTGACCTCATCTACTTGATGAAGCCCAGTCAATATAAAACTGCAATTGAATATTTAGTTGAACTTCTGGTGTCAGATATGGGTACAGAAATACTAGAAGGGTTAACTGGAAATAAAACTGGTGATGATGAAGCTCAACAAATGCTGTTAATCTTTTATGATGCAGAGGGTATTTACACCTGTCTGTCTGACTCTCTTAAACTATTGAGCAGCGACAAAGTCTGCTCAGCTCTCAACAAACTCTTTTCACCGCAATGAACTTCTCCTCTCTCACTGTCACTCTTATTGGTGATCCTCTCCCTGACAACAGTAATCCTAATTGGTTTGTATCTAAATGCTTGGCCAACGTTACGCAAGCAGGGAAAAACAGAATAGACACTCCGCTCGAACTAGTAGTTGTCGGTGAACGAGCAAAGATGTTTCAAGAATGTGCGCGTGCTGGCATGAAAATCTTTGTTAATCGCGGTACTCTACGTCACGACTTAGAAACAAAAAAGTTTTCTGTCATCTCAGGTTCAGTTGAACCTGTTGGTGATGGCTTCACACGTTTCAACGATGTCCTTTTGGCTGGACGTTGTATTAAAGACATCGATGAATCAGATCCTAAAAATGTAAAGAGAACAAGCGATGGACTCTTGATAGTTAACCAAACACTTCAAGTTCGTACCGGTGATGGGCAGAGTGATCTGTTTAATTTGGTGGCAATCAATGGAGCTAATGACAAGTTGCCTATCGCAAGACTCATGGCTGACTTCACCCGTAAAGGATCAGGTCTCACAATCCTAGGCAGACTATCTACAAGAGGTTGGGTTGACCAAACTACAGGTGAACCTCGTCAGATAACTCAGATCTCTGTGACCAAAATGACTCTTCCTCCTAGGCCACAACCGGGAGCAACTCCTGAGATCAAACCTAAAGTAAACATCTCTAGTGGAAGCGTTGCGAAATCTCTGTGGCCAGAAAGCTCTGAGAATGGTTGGACTATACAAGAGACACCGCTAGCTCAGGTGAATGCGTTCGATGACAACGAGCATTTTTAAGGCTAACATTTCAGAGTTGGGAGCATCGCCTAGGTGCTTCCAACTGTTTTAATCACGTACCATCACGAACAATCCCATGCCATCAAGTATCAAAAAGCGTTCAGCCAGCGACTTCCAAATTTTCTCAAGTGCTAAATACAAATCAGGGTATCAGACACTTGCTACTCTCCAGCCCCTAAATAAATCAAAGAGGATGGGATGGTTTCTGAAAGAGCAAGACCTTCAGCATTGCGAATGGACAGCTTCTGAGAAAGACATGGAATACCCTGAGCATCCTAAAGGTGCTGTCATTTTTAATTACGAGCAAAGCTTTGGCGGCCATGGCTCAGCCAAAAACGTAGAGAAGGGTATCAACTTCACATCCATCCGCTTTCAAAGATTGCATGTCAGTCCTCTGATTATTCAAGAGACAGGTGGCAATAAAGAAATGATTGGTACTTTCGATCATCCCATCGCCAAGCAATTGTTTGACGAGGACAAAGAGAATGCAGCAAAGGAAAGTGATTACAAACGTAAGTACACTGTACGCACAATGTATTGTGTGTATATACTGACAAAAGATAACAAGCGTGCACATAACAAGCCTCTTGTCCTATCAATCAAAGGTCTCAATGGTGTAGATCTTTCTAACAAGACAAAAGAATTTGACAGGGCTGTGGAGTCCTGTCTTAATCGAGTGAATGAAGAAGAGGTAAGCGCAACCTTCTCCCAACAAGTTCATGCTCTTTCTGTGTTCAGCTGCTCTTTTGAGCGTGCAATGGAAGGAGAGCGTGGCGTTGAGATCTGTGGCATCGAAAGCTACGAGATGCCTCTTGCTGGAAGCGTTGATGAAGCAGCTGAAGCTCTTGATAAGTTTATGATTAGAGAGGAGGACTACGAAAAGACCTGGTCTGATCAAGAGAAATACAAGGGCTACATCCAGTCCTACTGCGAGATGATCGCAGCAAAGCTCAATGGTCAATATGGAATCAAGGAAGGAGTAGAAATCCTTCCCGCTGCTCCGCGTGAAACCAAAGCCCTTCCTGCCTCAAACCCTACAGGAGAGGACGCGTCACTTTGAACCAAGCTCAGCGTCCATTAGTGCTTTTGTAAGTCCGTTAATCACTCCCGCTCTTTGTGTCGCGATTCTAGCGAGCAGGATCGCGAGTTCTTTTAACTCGCTTGTTGTTTCCATTGACTCTATTGCTCTCTTTATTTTTTCTTCCCAAAATAAATCCTTAGTGGCTGGCTCAAACTTCAGTTCACTGAACATGATCTTTATATGTTTTAAATTATTTTAATCACTTTCTTTTCAATGAATCTTTTTATTTTCAAAAGCTCTATGGCACTTATAGGTCTTGTTACGACTGCTACACTTTTTGCTCTTGTGCTCTGCAGTGGGCTCAAGGCACATGCTAATGTTTGTGAAGAAGTGGATGATCCAATTCTGTTCATCTGATTAAATGACACTCTCAACTTTTCATTCAGCACTCACTCCAAAATACAAGACACATGTTGACACAGTTCCATCAGGTAGATGGTCTCATCTGCACCCACACTTGAACGCAACATTTTATGAGAAGCTAAAAGCTCCTAGTTCTCAGAAGGAAGCTAAGGTTCTTTCACGCACTCATAAAGATGCTGCTGAAGATTTTCAAATGCAAATAGAAGTTGTCGATCAGGAAATACTTATTTTAAAGGATCCGATTGACTCTTCTGTTCCTGAGTACAATTGTAATTTGTATGAAGATTTTCTAGAAAAAAAGAAACGTTTAATGATGAGCAAAAGATTTCACGTGAATGCAATGAATGCTTACGACTATTTCTGTTATTGTAAAAGTAATGTTCTTTAAATTAATTTAACTGTAATGAATCACGAACAAGCTACGCAACTTTGCGATCTACTTACAAGATTCACGCAAGATGGTACTCCTTTGCAAGCAGTGCTTGGAGATAAATTTGAATTGGGCGTGACCTTACTTACTTGTGCAATGGTTTCTAATGAAAATCTAGCGGCTTGCATGGAGCCTGACGAGCAGGTCAGAGCAGCTATCAATTACTACAACATTATTCAAGAACAAATAGCGAAGTATAAGGGGAATCAAGCACACAGTTTGGAGAAGCTTTTATGATAAAGTTAAAAGACTTTCACAAACAAAAGTGTCCAGCGCAGTTGCTTGCATCTCTTTCAATGTTGAATTAGAGATTGAGTATGATTCCTTTAAAGGAAAAACTTTAGAACAGTTCACAGAAAGTGTCGAAGATGAATTGCATTCATTGATTGCAGAGTTGCGTCCAGATGATGTTACTTGTTTCATCACCAGTACTAAAGATTTTCGTCTGCTTGACCAATGAATAAACCACGTACGGTCGGCAATTCCCTAATTGATTGGGACGTTAATGAAGAAAACAAACGTATTGTTTTTCTAGAACACATGTATCGCTGTGATGGTAGAGAGGATCCCGCCCATCCCAGTCATGCAACCTACACCGGTTTGTGGCAAAACTTCTGTCTCAACGAAGCTGGAAGGGCAATGCGTGACCAGTGGTTCGAGCGGATGGAAGCAGCTGACAAATACATCCGGGACAATCAGAAACTAAACGACGCCACGCAACGTCCTTTTATTGCTGGCTTTGATGATTAATCAGTTCAATGTCGAGGCCAGGTATGTCTGCACCATTTTTTGAAATGTGTGCTGCCCTTTTATAGAACAAACAATCGGTCTTACCTGCTTCTTCAAGAGCTACTTTGATCTTCTTCCAGTTCTCTACTTGGTACTTTTCCATCGGTCGAATCCTACTTTGTGGTTTACTTTTTTAGCTTTCTTTAGAATCTTTTTCGCTTCCTCCCTGGTCTTACATTGCTCTGCTTTAACATTGAGGGTTGCTAATTTTTTATATTGTTTTAATAAATTCATTACTACCTACTTAAGATCAGCATAACATTTTATTATTTTAGCGTATGCATTTGACTTTACCTATTTGTTTCTTGCCATCCTAGTGAAGCAAGTACATCTGCACCTGCAACATCACTAGATGCAACGAGGATAAGTTCTACGGGAGTGCTGGTAAAGCTGTTGCGTTCAAGTTGGTATTCAAATAAATTATCCCGGTGCAGTTCTGAAGTAGTGGAGCCTTGGTTTGAACCAACTGAGTAGCCTGCTGTCAAAACTTCGCCTGCACCAAGGCTGTAACTTGTTGCTGTAATGTTGTACTCAACTAATGAAGAACTACTATTTGTAACCCAAGTGCCTCCAGAAGTCGTGCCCCCCTGTACAATTTCCCAACAATAGTTTGCGTTGTTAGAAATCCCTAATACATTTAATGAATCCAAGATTGCTATGCCGTCGAGGCGTGTGCTCTTTAGACGTAATGAAATAAGAGGATACACTGTTGAAGCAACTGTAAGATCTCTTGGAGAACCGATTGGTAACTTTGCTTCTGCTGCGTTACCCCTTATTTCATAACCACCCTCTGAAATAACTGTCGTACAAATTTGTTTCAAAGTACTACTGCTAGCCGTAGTGTCAGTGTTTGTAAGTTCAACACGCAAGGGTAAGCAAGCTGTAGTTATGTAAGTTCCTAAAGTAACATTTGCGTGCTGGAATGAGTGGCAATGAATGAAGACACCATCTATTACAAATCCGCATCGGACTGTGCCAGAACCGAGCCACTCAAAATCAAACCAAACAATTTGAACCTTTGATAGATCTAAAGTAATCCCTGAAGGTCCGTTGCCATCTAAGGTGTCAATATTCCAATCCGTTTTTGATACTTCCGTATTGACTAGAGATCCTGTAACAGAACTTCTCTTAACAAATGAAGGTTCATTAGTACTGTTTAGTTCCAAGTAGAGGCCATTCTCTGCACCAAAGTATCCGATTCGCTGCCTAAGATTATTTTTAGCTTCTTCAAAATTAAAAGATAAAATAGCAAGCAGAGATTTTCCAGGTTGATAATTAAATACTTTTTTAGTTTCTCTTAATACTTGTGAGCCTGATGCAGTTGTGACTGTCATGTCAAGCAAGCCTGCATCTGCATTAAAGGCAGAAGAACCTCCTGCTGCTGTTGACTCAACCCATTCGCCATTGTCTACATAGCGATGAGAAGACTCAAACAAAGTATAAGGATTCGAAACCCTTAGTCTGCCAAAAGCATCATTGCTTGTAGTTCCAGATGTGCTTATAGCTGTCGTTAAAGGATTAACTACATACACATCTTTAACTAATTCAGAATTATAATAACGACCTTGTGGCATAACTTTAATCCATATACTTTATCTCTAACATTCTAATGCCCTTCAGGTAAACAAGGGCAACATGCCTTAAAATAAAGAATATAGAATTATAATCCTGATTAAAACAAATGTTATATGACCTGTTCGGTGACTTCAGTGGTGGAATAAAAGTGAGTGAAAACAGTGCGTCATTCGATGGTAAGACGCTGGGTGAATTTTTAAGGAGTGATTACGATTACTTCAAAGGAAATAACAGAAAAGGCGGAGGTTTTAGCGGCAGAGATCCTAAAGATTTATTTGTAGATTCTTTGATTGGTGCTGGTCCAAGGTCGAGATTCTTTGCTCCGCTAAGAAATGCAGGTATTGATACACAAGACTATCAATACTATGCAGACAAAGCTGGGATTAAAAATGTGAATAGTCAAAACGATCTTGATCAAATCATTACAGCGTTTAATGAAGACAGGAGACAAGATATGGAAATGCCTCAAGAAATGAAAAGTGAAATGGTGCCACAGCCAAGTGCGCCAGTGCCTATGGCTGGTAAATACTTAGGGTTCTTCTAAATTATTAGATACATATTAAATGAAAATATATTCTAGAATATGGCACGTAGCTTCAACACTTACTGATGGCCCAGTTCCCAGATCCCTTCGCAGACAATAATAAAGAAGCTGTTGCACAAGAAGTGCAGCCAACAGTTAAGTATAAGAAAGATGATAAGACAGCAAAGTTTGTATCAGAGTTGACTCGTGTTTGTGCTACGCTTGACCACCTGCGTATTCAGTCACACCTCATTCATCTAAACTATGAGGCTTCAAATTTTTTGGGTGTGCATAAGTTTCTGAAAAAGCAGTACGAAGCGCATGCAGAACAATTTGATCGGGTGGGTGAGTACATCCGTTCGATGGATTACCTTCTTCCAATGTGCGAGAAAGGTTTGAAATCCGCATCAAAAGGTGTGAAGCATGTGGAATCATATGAACCCAGCAATATGCTGCTCACTTATTACACAAACCTAGAGAACTTTGCGGTCAACCTTAAAGGCATTAGGAAACAAGCAGAGCGCATTGATGCTCCTGACATTGAAAACTATATTGCCGAGCTGGTTGGTGAAATGTTCCTGGCAGCTTGGAAGATTAAATCAATGCTAAGAAATTAAGACTCTTCTGCCTTAATCCTTGCTTCATACATTGCATCATACTTAGAAGGCAGGGCCTTTTCCCTCCAATCGGAGGGGGGCTCTGGCATCCAGCGAGCAAGTTCTCTGAAATACTTAGCGAAGCGTTCTGCATCAGCTTCCGCTTTCTTATCCTCATCCAAATTTATTCACCTTTAAGTGACGGTCTAAGTCATCACACAATGCATCCATGAACTTAAGCGACTCAATCTTTGCAACGATGTCAGTAATTGCGCTGATCAATACAGGATTTTCAGCGCGTGCGGCAAATGCAAGTGCTTCTCTCATCGCCTGATTTGCTGTGTCTACAGGAATTTGAACTTGAGTTGCCAAAGCCATGGAAATTTTATAACTATTAAAAGTATAGCCTTAATGAATTAAAGCGGCATGATGCCAATTACAAATTCGAATTAGTAATAATCTAAAAATAGAATGATATTATTTTCTTAATACACAAAGAATTGATGACTTGCAAAAAGGTATGGAAAAAGGATCAAATGGAGGCGCTAAACAATAAGGAGTGTCGCATAACTATCAATGGCAAAAGACACTACACTACTCCCTTTGGTCCAGCACCTTCGGTTACTACCATACTTTCAGAGATTGCGAGCGAAGCTGATAAAAAGAAATTAGAGATGTGGAGTAAGGCAAACCCTGGAGTAAAAGAAGCAGCAGCAGAAAGAGGAACAGCAATTCATGCTGCCATGGAACACTACCTAGCTGATGGAATAAAACAACCAGAAATAAAAGAAGACTATGCAGATTTTTGGACGGGTATGCCAGCAGTGCTAGATCAATTTGATAGTTGCATATGGGCAGAAAGGCCTCTTTTAAAAGAACATCAATTCACTGTTGGCGGTGATGGTGTGGCTAGAGTGTTTGGAATTAATGAGGAAGGTCATTGCTTTGCTGGGGCACCAGATGTAATCGGTTACGTTAAAGGAAAGCTTGTACTTGCTGATTTAAAAACTTCAGTTAAACCTTACTCAAGACGTTGGCCTGACACTTTGAAAAAGGGTTCGCAAGAGTGGAGAGATCTACTAGGTGGCTACATGAAATTTAAAAAAACTATTAAACAGTTAGCTGCGTATGATATTGGTATTGAAAATACGCTGGGACTTAAAGTGGATCAGGCAGCTATCCTTGTTTCAACACCGCTGCGTACACAGGTTTTTAAAATTAGTAGAAAATTCTTAGACTCTTTAAGGGACGATTGGTGGAAGTGTTGCGCAGAATACTTTGAACAACTGGATAAGTTCGGCCCTGTTGACAAAGATCTTATCTAATCACAAAAAATATGTGCGAAAAAAAGAAATCAATCAGGGCTAAAAATTTAAAAAAAAGATACGGGATAAGCGTTGAACAGTATGAACAAATGCTTATCAACCAAAACTATCGGTGCAAGATTTGCGGTTCTAAAGATCCCGGACATAAGAAAAAACATTTTTCCGTTGACCATTGCCATGAGACTAAAAAGGTAAGAGGCTTGCTATGCACGAGCTGTAACTTAGCCCTAGGTTACTTGAAAGATGATGTAATTTTGTTAAAGTCTTGTATAGATTATTTTCAATCACTTTGACATGCTTGAGTGCGCTCGCTTTATTACCGTAAGTTTTTTTACTTATCTATATTTGAAAATACTTGACACTTATCTTAACGTTAAGAAGAGGTTTACAAAAAGGCGGAGCAATAATTAAATTAAAGGCGAGGGCGTTGATGCCCTTAGTAGTACTGGTTACTTTAAAGGGCACCGCACAAATCCCCTTGCAGCCACTGCCTTTTCTTATCTTGTTTTTTATTTTCTTAATTGTCTTCTATTCAATTTACTTATAATTGATTATTGAATTACCGGATCTAAAATAAAAACAGCTGCAAATTCAATCAATGAAATACGTCGTTCAACCGGCGGAGTTTTCTCGTGCCATAAAATCCATCATCGCTAACGCTGTAGATGGTGACGTTCTGATTGTGCCTTTTGCGATGCAGTTACATGCTTTCAATTTGTTGAAATCGAATATATGTCCTGACAAAAATATCACCGTACAATTACTAGACGCAAGGAACTAATATGTCTATTGACTTTCAACTCAAGCCAGGTGAAATTCGCCTCGATCTGATTCCTAGTTCATGGCCCCTCACTCCACTTGGACAAGATAAAGCCCCCTACATTTTAGGGTGGCAAAAAAATCCACTGTCAGTTTCTGAAATTGCAGAGGAAGTTTATTCGAACAAAGCAAAAGCAGTTGGATTACTTTCTGGGCCGGTAGGTAACGAGCCCTACGGTTTGTTATGGGTTGATGTTGATGGTAAAAGTGCTTTCGACATTGTCGAAAAGCTATCGACAGAAACCTTTGACAAAGCTCTACCGCCTACACTAGCAATTGCAAGTGGGAAGGAAGGACGTTTACGAAAGCTTTATAAAGTATCAAAGAATGACTTTGATGTATTCGCGAGGTCAAAGTATCGCTGGCTTGGAGAAACAAATGAGCAACTAGAAGTTCTCTGGACAAAGCGCCAGGGTGTACTCATGGGTAAACACCCTGATACAAAAGGGTTTTACACAATGCCAGGGCAAGGGTTTGAGCATTGTAAAGATCTTCCCTTTGTTCCAGAGTGGATCATCGCAAATGTTCATGCGCAAAATAAAAAGAAAGGGACTCCTTCAATCGAGAGGCAGCGTTATGTAGGAATTAATTTTGCAATCAATAGTGAAATTACAGTTGAAAGAGATATTCGTATTGCTAGAAATGCAATCTTTAGTTTACCGATTGAGCATTGCGACACCTATGACAGCTGGATTGCTGCCGGTCAAGCTCTGCATTCTATTGATGACAGCTGCTTAGAAATTTGGGATGAATGGAGTCAGCAATCTAAAAAGTATAAGCCTGGAATATGTGCGTCCAAATGGAAAACATTTGACCGGGAAGGAGGTGCGGGGATTGGATCCCTCATTGAGGAGGCTAAAAAGTATGGCTTCAGTATCAGTCAAGACTTTAAAGCCCATTCTGTTTCAGACAAAGAGGTTGCTGCTGCGGAACAATTCTTAAAAAACTTTGAGCACGAGGAGAAACAAGATCCGATTGAACTGCTTGAGCAGGAAATGATTGCTTTTCTGCAGGAAGATAAACAACAACTTGTGGGCTTTGATGGAGGAGGCAGCCAATTGAAACAAACAAGGAAGCAAAAAGGCTCATTGAATCAAAGTCAAATTTTTCATTTACTCGTACAAGCATACGATGACAACTTGAGATACTGCGAAACGCTTAGGCAGTTTCGTTTATTCGATGCAAGCACTGGGCAATGGTTGCTTCTCTCTGATAATAAAATGGGTGCAGACTTAATGGAACGTTTGGATATCTTAACTGAGTCTGGTCTTATCAGTGGGTATGATAATAAATTAATTAATGACATTAAAAATCTTTTAAGTAATAAATTTAACTTTAATAATTGGTATGAAGATCGAGAATATCTTTTATTTACAAATGGAATACTCCATGTGCCTAGTAAAAAACTTATTCCTTTTAACAAAAACGTTAAGTTTGTACACGATCTTTTTCTGATTAATCGTCAGCCATATGCCTACGACGAAACGCAAGTGCCTAGCAGCATCATTGAATGGCTGCACTGGACTCAAGATGAGCGTGAAGACCGTGTCCAACTCTTACGTGCGTTCATGAGGGCTGTACTCTTGCAGCATCATGAGATCCAACGCTTCCTCGAGATCGTAGGTTACGGGAAGACTGGAAAGTCGACCTTCGCAAACTTGTGTGTTGCTCTTGTTGGGCGCGACAACATTGCTACAACTAACTTCAAGGAAATGGAAAGCAATAAGTTTGAGCTGACTAACTTTGCAGGAAAGAAGTTAATTGTCTTGCCAGACCAAGATAAGTATGGGGGAAGTGTTGGCGTTCTGAAAAACTTAAGTGGGGGAGATATGGTCCGCAATGAAGTCAAGAATAAAGCAAATGTTACTTCGTTTCAATACAAAGGAATGATTATCATTACAGCTAATGCAGAAATTCAATCCACTGATAAAAGTACTGGGCTTCAAAGAAGACGCATTACTTTATATTTTAACCGTGTGTTTAAAGGTAAACCGTCCGAACAGCGAAATCTCATTTCATTTAGCAAGACTGGAGAACCAGGTGGAGAATTTTCTAAGGAACTACCGGGCTTGATCAACTGGTTACTTTCAATGTCGGAAGAGACGATGAAAGAATATTTAATGGCCACTTCGTCTTGTGTTGAGGGTTACCACAAGGAAGAGAGTGAGCGCGATCGTCGCGTTTCAACACTCCATGATTGGTTAGGAGAATACATAATCTATGATCCTGATTATTGGACTGCAATTGGTGTGAGCAGAGAGAAGCCTTTCAACCAAGAGGGCAATCATAAGTATGCAAACTTTAACACTGAGCTCTACCCAAGTTACTTAGAGCATTGTTCCAATATCGGACAGAAGTCTTCTACGCGAGGAAATTTTATTTCAAATTTAATCGAATACTGTCGCACAAATAATTTGGCTGTTACTAAAGAAAAATATAAACGTGCAAATGGTTTGAGGGGACTTCGCATTAGAAATGAGAGCTCTGTTGTGAAGCAGAATGAGTGGCCGTCTGTTCTTGAATACGTAAATGACAAAGAGAACTATAAGAATATCTATGAAAAATAAGTTACACTTACTCAGGAAGTAGCAGTTTTTTATGACTAAGAAAAAGATTTTATGGAGTGGTGACGTTGTTGCCATGACCGGCTTCGCTCGCGTAACAGAAAATTTAATTACCCGACTCGATGATAAATATGAAATCATTGTTCTCGGAAACAATTGGTGGGGTGATCCCGCACCTGAATTGCAAAACAGATTCAGGATGTATCCATCTTCCAATCGACATCAAACAGAACCATTCGGTGTGCAGCGTATCCGCGAAGTTGTGGAACGTGAAAAACCTGACATTGTCTTTGTAAACAATGATGTTTGGATTGTTAACCAAATCTATTCACAGATTGAAAATCTACATAAGAAAGGGGACTTCAAGTTTGTCGCTTACTGTCCCATGGATTCTTATGAGTGGGCAGGCGGCTTACTTGATAAGAGTCCTGCTTGGGATAAACTTATTATCTACACCGAGTTTGGCGCTCGCGAATTTATGAACGCGGGATTCCCTAAAGAAATTGTAGTTATTCCGCATGGCGTTACAACTTCTCAGTTCACAACTTTAGATAAAGCTGAATGTCGTAGAGAGCTTGGTCTAAAAGAAGAAAGCTTTATCGTGTTTAATGGAAATAGAAACCAAGCACGTAAGCGTCAAGACGTGACCATTGAAGCCTTCGCTAAATTTGCGGAAGACAAGCCTGATGCAATGCTTTATATGCACATGGGGCTTAAAGATCAAGGCTGGGACATCATGTCATTATTTGCACAAGAAATGAATAAGCGTGGCATTGATGCAAATGGGCGCATCATCATGACATCAAATAGTCCGCACCCTCCTAATGTTCCAGTAAGACTTTTAAATGTTATTTATAACGCAGTAGACGTGGGTGTAAATACCTGTAAAGGCGAGGGGCATGGTCTTGTCAACCATGAACATGCTGCCTGTGGTGTGGCGCAAGTTGTACCAGATCACACTTCTTTAAAAGAAATTTTCCATGGCGCTGGACTTCTTATTGATACTGCATTCGTTGATGTAGACATGAATTTTAATCGAAGAATGCCAGTACCTTCCGCTGACCATCTTGCTGAGATTCTTAATGACCTGTATCATGATCGAGAAAAATTAAAGGCAATCGGAATGGCATGTAAGGAACGAGCTCTGGATCCTATGTACCAATGGGAAACAATTGCCGCGAACTTCGAAGAGGTATTTGATGAGGTGCTGGAAGAGAAGGTGGACACAGAGCAAGCCGCCTAAGCTCAAAGGCCGAGAGGCAGCCCCCTGAATAAGGGGGTTTTTTTAATATTCTTAGTGTACGTTTTCTTTTATCTTAGTTAAAATAAAGGTGTAATCGGTTTTTGTAATGTCTTCATTGACTCGCCGTCGCTACAAAGCACTTCCATTTAACTCGCTCGAGCAGGCCCAGGAATACTTGAAACTTTCTGAAAAATATCCAAGCGGACTAGAGTGGGTTTACGAGGACGGCTGGCGCACTAAGGGTGAAATGTGCGGTAAGTGGAACGCAACTGGTGAGTACTATGTCGTCCGCTTGTTTGGAGAGCAATACCATGCACACCGAATTGTTTACTACTTAAGGACAGGAGAAGACCCTTCGGGTAAAGACATTATCCACGGAGCAACAAATAAATCTAAAGACAACAGAAAGGATCTGATGGTATGGGAAGGGCTTAGGGTCAACAATGTGTCTCAAAGGGGCGCACTCCGTTTTCGTACTATCAAAGAAAAGAAAAGTGCCTGAGAAAAAGCAACGTATCGTTCTTCCATTTCACAAGGACATTGATATCCTCGATGCTGAAGGCCTGGAAAACCTAGGGCTCTATCGAGGAATGGATTGCATTCACGGGCACAGCATACGTAACATCAAAGACAAATGGTGTTACCACTGTGCTCACAGAATCTCAGTGAACTCCTGCGGGTTTGACATTAACTATATAGATAGCGAATATAAAATTCGTTTTCTAGAATTTTTAAAACATGTAGATGTAAAAGGCACTAATGAGTGCTGGCCCTGTGACATAAAGAGTAAGAGGATGACATTTCCTTCTTATAGATCAGAGTCTTCAAAAGCATTCTCTGAGAATTTGATGGTTGCGAAGATTATGTACACTGCAGCTTGGGGGGATATAGGTTCACTAAGACTAACCAGGAAAAAAGATGTTTGTACAGTTGACAACTGTGTAAACCCCCTTCACTGGGAGTGTGTTTTAAATATTGACGTAGCTCCAAAAACAATTCATCCTCTGGTGTATGAATTAGATTTTGCAAAAATAAAACACTATGGAATTTTGAAGCAGCAAAAAAAGGTAGAGGATTATCGCCTTGCTCAATTCAAAAAGCACATCATTCACCCATCTTTATTAATGCAAGGCTAAAGAACATCTTCGATTAAAATTAAGTCAATACAGTTAACTTATAATGTCACGCATATCGCAAACTACTCCTCAAAGAGGGAGAAATGCAAACACTCCGTTCCCTTTAGGTACCTTTAACCAGCTTACCCTCCGCGTTATAACAGGTGAATTAGGGCCTGTCTATAAGCCAGTGGGTTTTTCTGATACCCTTAGAAACTCTAATGGCGGAATGGGAGGAGGTACATACAACGCTTGGTACCAAGTAGAGTTGGCTGTTCCAGCTTGGATAATCCTAACGAAAGGTTCTTTTAAGCCTAGAGATTTAAATATATCTGTCTATGATACAAATCAAATAAAAAAATTTGGCAGAAACATATTCGAGAAAACTGGAATAAGTACTGAATTTGCTGTCCAAGATTTTAGTATTGATCCGGCTTCTGTAACTATTTCCATGCCTGCTCTTGCGCGTAAAGCTTTCACTGATTGGGCAAAAATTTTTTCGGGAGAGACCTTTAATTACTATCCCTACTACAATACTGTTGCTGCCACTGGTTCAGATTTATACAATACTTATGAAGCTTACAGGCTAGATAAAGGGGATGAGATGTATTACCCATTGCCTGTGGGTAAATATCTAATCTGCATTTCTATGACAAAAAATGAACCACGTGCTTATGAAGTTGGTTTAGTTGTTGAGCCAAAGGATGATATTGTTTACGTTCTTTGTGAAGATGTTCCTGTTGTAAATCTAGGGCTCGAGGATACTACAAGTTCGAGCAATTTATTGGGCGATGCTACACCTGGTTTCTTTGACACAACCCATGATCATTCTTTGTCTGATTGGGAAGCGGCGTGGAAACGGGATAATAAACCTAATTCTCAACTGCCTGTCATATTTTATCCTTTTTTAAACAGAGGATAAGCATTTTGCCTTTTAGAATAAAGTATTAGCAAAACGAGCATGTCGGAAAAAGTATTATTTTCAGAAAAAGGAAAGGATCTTATTGCTTCCTACTGGCGCGGGCCAGCTAAACAGAATAAATCGAATCCTACAAAAGCTTTTGAGCGGTATTGCAAAGAGGAGCCCTGGCAGCTAGAGTGTAGACAATATGATACTTAAATGTGTCGACACTTATCACTAACATCCCGCCCCAAAAAGTCTGGGTACGTAAAGAGTATCTTAGGGATTTACGTGATGGGTTTGGTGAGTACGTGCTTGGTTATTGGGTCTCTCTTAAATCCCTACCAGGGAGGCCGTTTTACTTTGAAACCTACTTACCGGAATATGGTGCGCTCTATGACAAGCTGCCGATCTCTGCTTTTCTAAACTGGGATTCAGATTCTCCTGAATGTCCTGTCGCTCCAGATCCAGATCTTGATCTTGAAAACCTGCAATTTTGGAATTGTTTTAGCCATGATATTGTCACACTTGAAAAAAATCTTACTTATACAATGCAGTGGGAAATACGTACTAAGACCTTTGGTACTCTTTGTGGTGATTACTTGTTTACTATCGACAGCTTTAACGGTGATCGCAGCCGCACAGACATCAGTTTCGCGGAAACCCCAGACGAACACAAATCCTTCAATGTCATCGCATTGCAAAATGGTCAGCTTGCAGCCTATCCCAACAACAGATGCCGTCTTATTGATCCTTCTCTGTCACCCGAAGAACTCAAAACCCCAGATTTTCTTGTCTCCACGCGATACTTTAATGTCGAGTATCCCAATAAAAAGTTTGGAAGACTAGGGAAGTCTGAAGAATATTTCTGGGAAACCAATACTGAAAAGCAAAGAACAGATGATCATAAGTTTATTGAAAGCGTTTACCAGAAGGTAACTAATCGGGACTATAAGGTTTTTGTTCCTGATAATGATGACGAAGCCTTCGACCTGTGAAAGAAGAAAGAAGCTTACTTTTATTAAACGTTTTGATAATGGTCAGCTTCTTAAAGCTTTTTTGACGCCCGTTAATGTCAAAAACAATAAATGCATATGGAATTTTGCCATCGCAATCAGTCGTTCCAACAGGCAAATAAATGATTGGAATAGTTGCAGGAAAAACAAACGTGTAAATAAAATTAAATCCAAGCTAACTGGTAATGTTGGAGCCAAGTCTTTAATAGAAGCTGCACGCATTACTAGGAAATGCTTTTTGCATATACAAAAAGGAGATTCAATAATTTTTAAATGCGAATCATCAATACCTAAAAAACAGCTGAGGGTTTTTAAAAAGTGGCTCATAGTCAGGGAAAAATTAAATTGGGAATATTTAGAAGATCTTAATATTTTCTTTATCTATAAAAAATAGAAGCAATTATAATTAAAGATGTTAAACATTATTAACATGGAAGACATTCTTACCAATCCTTACTTTTGGATCGTGATTGCAGCCTTGTCTGAAATCATTGGCATTTCTCCCTTGAAAGACAATAGCATCGTGCAGTTAGTTATTAAGGCTATCAACTCGCTCAAGCCTGTAAAAAAGGGCTGATGCCACCGGATGGTAAAGTAATCTTCACTATCAGCAATAGGTCATTTCTTGACGACGTTAACCGCGAGGTAAGTCGTCAAAAGTTTTATGCAACTTTGTCTAGTAAACTAGATAACGCAGAAGAAGAGTGGCATGAAAGTCAACCTCCTTCTGTACCTCCTCCCATAGAGCTGGGAGATTTGCATATTCGTGCGCCCTGGCATCAATCATCTAGTGGCTGAAACCAAAAGATGATTCCATTTTCTTTTTGAATGCTTTTACGTAGAGCGTAGGCTTGATCCTTTGATAGGGTTTCACACCTACGCTCTTTATTAATTTCCCAACAAACATTAACACGCAATAATTTATCTTTTTTCATCTTGTTTTACTGATGATGATTAAGATACCAGAAGCAATTGCCCAGCTTGTTAAAAACTATATATAATAAGACTAGAGAATCTCAAAGACTTTTTTACAGATCTTATACTTGGCGAGTCTATCATCGTACCCATTCCAACCGCCGTTAATGCGATAACAGCATTGATCAAATCCTTGATGGATACAAACATCTAATAGTTTGTTGTCTTCGATCCAGCTAATAGCAGAACGGAAAGGATATTGATCAGCTACGTAGTCACATCCGCGTTCAACAATTTTAGGGTCGTGTAGCTTCTCCGCGCAACGCTCATAGTTATAGCGTCCTGTTAATTGCAATACACCAGCACCTTTAAATTTAGGGCCATCACCTGGCTGTGTATTGCCAAGATCTGTACGTCCTTCATAAGCCCAGCCATCGGCTAGCTCTTTGAGCCATATAAAATTGTTTGTTTCATGCATTAAATTTGCAGTGAGCATGGCAACAGCAAAGTCGAATTTATCGAATCCTGTTGCCATTAATAGCTTATTGAAATCACCACAGAAGGTAGCATCAAATTTATCTGCAGCGTAGCCGGTAAGCTGCTGCATGACCTGTGGCGTGATTATGTTTTTAGCTGGATCAGCCGGGCCAGCACGGTAAAGTTCTGCGAATTCATCAAGCGCATCTTCTGGAATTTTAGATTCCAAAAAATTGAATGCCGCAATTTGATGCGGCAATTCCTTGTAGTACTTTGCTGCGTTATTCAGGTTGATCGTCATCGCGCACCTCTTCCTCTTCAGGATCGAAATCAAGAGTGTCGATTAATTTTTGAATTAAGTCTAAGGAAAATGCAATAAGGTTGGGATCGCCTGTGACCCTGGCTGAAGCAAAAGAATTAATGCCAGAGACCAATTCGCTTTTTTTGCAGGTCATGAAAACAAATCAACTTCAATAAATATAACATAATTACCAAGGAACTCCGTTAGCAGTTGTCGGATTTAAAATCTCTTCTTCTTGTGCTGCTAGGCCTGATTCGATTGAAGTAACTGTTTCATTTCCCAGTGCATCTTTTGCCCATTGCACTGCTTGTTCTTGGGTAATTTGATCATAAGGAGTGTAATTGTCTGGGTCGGGTTCCCCTAATCCTGCGCTTCCATAGCTACTTGCTTGTCCTAATTGTGCTGTCCAATGTAACGTGGTTACCAAACCCTCTGGAGGTGTATCTCCATCAGGAAGATCCCTGACCATTGAAACTACATTCCAAATTACTGCCATGATGAAAAATTACTGATATTCATATTTTAAATCATGTATTGCTTATCTTTATAAATTTATTTTACTTTAAACAGTTTTCAAAGACCAGCGTCGGTTAGACGTTGTTCTAAGGTTTCAATTTTGGCCAAAGCCTCTTGAAGTGCAGCAGTTAAAAGAGGCACCATTGCGGTGTAGTCAAGCTGTTGATAAACTGGTTCGCCGTTTTCATCTGTAGCATCTTTTTCGCCGGTTACACAGTAAGGCGCTACTTCTTGAACTTCGTGGGCCACCATCATGGGCATTGACTGTGTTGCGCCGTTCATAGTGCCTTCATAAACACTCAGCGAAGCAACTGAATCTGATGCATTTTGCAAAAGCCCATTTAATGTTTTGGCTCGGTAATCTGAACTGGTGTTGTATTGAATTAGACCAGTGCTCGCGTTGTAGGTTATGGATCCTCTCGTTGTATCAACGGTGTTGGTTCTGAAGTCAATTAGGGCGCAGTCATTTACGTTTTCATTATTCCAAAGCGTAAAGGTGGAATTGCTACCACCACCTGTTGATTTTATGACAGCTCCTCTATCTCCTTCAACCTGAAGCGTATATAAACCGCTGATAATTGCTGAGCTTGTCCCCATTAAAATATTTCCGGCGTTGCCAATCCTCATCCGCTCCGTCGGGCTGCTTGCTCCGTCAGCAGTGGTGGAGAATACAAGGCGGCCTGGCATGTCGT
>Ga0208794_1000394_pt1 | contig 29993 bp, 50 predicted proteins | sample 32_taG_FD_184106 | JGI IMG/M metagenome (GOLD analysis project Ga0208794, IMG submission 184106) | Marine viral communities from the Gulf of Mexico - 32_GoM_OMZ_CsCl metaG (SPAdes) (version 2) | ecosystem: Environmental > Aquatic > Marine > Oceanic | place: Atlantic Ocean: Gulf of Mexico... | reverse complement strand
AGCGTCCGCATCGGCAGAGTTCTGATAAAGCGCTACTTTGTATTCTTGGCCTATATGTGGGATGAAGATAGCCGCCGAACCGTTTAGCGGATAGCCTGATGCATCTAATTGTGCTTTTGCTAATAATCCAGAGCCATCACCATCGCTGGCCATGTTAATAGGTGTATTAGTCGTGTCGTAAAACTTAATGTAATAGCCGCTGGCCAATGTGCCGTCTGACTTTTGGTATTGCGGTGGAACGCTTGCTATTTGTACCCAGCTCATTGTTCACTTCCTTCTTTCTGCGCTGCTATTACCGCCGCCGTTATTTGGGGTAATGAGTCTTTTATGAGTTTATCAAACCTGGGTGAGTTCCTTGGGGTTCTACCCATACGTAACAAGAAATTTCTAACAGCTGCGCTCTCGTATACTCTGGCCGCTCCACCAGCCGTCGCGGCACCTAGCAAGGATTCAATAAGACCGACCTGAGCCCCCGCCCCTAATCCAACTATAGCTGTCAAGGATTGGCCTGTTGGTGTGACAACCGCAGCCTCTTGCGCTCTCTTTGTTTCAATTAATAACTTCTGCAACCCTTTGAGCTTTTCTCTTTCTTTTCCTTTAAAAAAAATACCAGTGTTATCCTGAATCCGCTTTAATTGATTACCAAATGTAGTTGGGTTTATATTTTCAATTCCGCCCGACTTTTCTATAGCTTCTCTTATAAGGGATGCTCTAGCTGCTTGCTTTCCTTCGGCTGTAAGGCTGTCGTGCAAAAGCCTAACTTCACTAGGCTTCCGACTAAACAGCATATTGTTTACTACTTCAGGTGTTATATCTCCCTTATCTAGAACGCTTTTAAGTCTAGATTTTGTAAGTTTCACCGCCTCGCTTCTGTAAACTTGATCGGCTTGCTTGTATTTTTTAAGTGCGGACTGACCTTCTGAAGCTTGGACAAATGCGTCTAGATCTCTAGTGATAGCCCTTTCCACAGACTTAAGGGCAGTCGCGCTCTTGCTAGGGAGTTGGGTTCTAATTAATGGATCAGAAGAATCAGCAGCCTCTCTAACGGCTGTTCTTGCATCCCTTAGCATGCTAAAGGTATGCTCTTGTGCTGCACCTTCTTTGATGTCTGCCAACTTCTGTATAGTTGCCACATCCTTTTCTATTTTTACAGAGTCAAGCCTACTTATGGCATCATCAATTGCTTTATTAGTCTGACTTAAGCTTACTGGCCCGCGCTCATCTAATCTAACCTTGAACGATTTTAGACGGTTTCCAGCTGCGCTTTTAACTTTGTCTTTTTGAGCTTTTAAGCTGCTTACAATATCATCAGCCGTAGCTCTTGGTAGGGAGTTTGCAAAATCAACAACAGCCGCCTCTCTAGATGATTGTTGCGCCGCTCTTTTTCCGCTGGTGCCGAATACTGGTATCCTTTCGCCTGCCTGTCTAGCTAAGCCACCAACTATACCTTTGGGTGGAACAACATCCGTCGTCAGCACTGGAACGCCAGCAGCTTCCCCAGCTCTGATAGTTTGTTGTGCTGATGCTGGTATTTCTCCAGTTACACCTCGCTTTACGGCTTGAGCTGTTCTTGTGGCTGCTTGTTGTGCAGCTAATGCCGGTATAGGTGCCGCCAAAGCACCAATAAATCTACCTGTTTCACCACCAATCTCTTCACCTGCCTCTGCTCCAGCAGCAGAAGATAAAGCAACAGTTAAGTCTTGCGCTGGAGCGGTGGCCCCTAGCTGCTTCGTAACCCCAGCACCTACCGTGTCAACAGTAGCTGGTATTCTGCTGGCCGCCTGCCTAAGCGCTGCACCTAAACCAAGTATTGCCGGTGCCGTCTCGCCAGCAGTAATTAATACATCTCTGCCAAGGCTTGGTTCTGCAAAACTTCCAGCAGGTGCCGCTAAAGATCTAGCTGTAGGGACTCTTTTTCCGCTGCCCGATAACTCTAGAACAGCATTGATAGTGTCAGAGCCAAAAAAATCAACTACGCCGCCTAATCCTCTACCAAGTGCCGCCGACAATTCAGCTACAGCTGGAGCGCCTGGGATTTTCAAAAACGCCTCGTCCACCTCTTTCAAAGACGGTAATAGAGAAGATTCCTCAACAGGTGCGTCTAACTGAAACCCTTCTGGGATCTCTTGTTGAGGCTGATCTAATACAAAGCCGCTAGGGAGCTGGTTTCCATTGGCCATTGCTAAAAACTATCCTTTCGCCTGTTTGTGGGTTTGTCGCCGTTTGGCCTTCCTGTATTCCGGTTTGTGGCCGCCGGTCTGGCTGCCCGCCTTGTGGTGTAATATCTATTTGTGGAGCATTTGTGAAAATATCATCATCTGGATTAAACCTAAACTCCATTGAGTTCTTAATAGCCGCCGCAGTCTCGAAATCCTCAGCCGCTACAGCATCCTTAATGCCCTGCTTAGCCTGCCTTTTGGCTACCTGTAATATCTCATTAAGAAGACGTTTATTAACCTTTGTATTTTTACCAAATCCAGCTTCAATTCGTTCTAAACGTTCGCCTTCTGCCTCTGTGAATTGTGCTCCGAAAACATCTTTAAGTTGGCTTAACACTGACTTTGCGAGTTTATTAGATAGTTCGCCCTCATCAGCACCTTCTAAGCCTAACCTCTGCTTAACAGCAAGCGATAGCGCTTGTGGCCCACCAGTGCTTACAATTTCCAAAAGCTCTAAACCTCTTACCACTGTCGGGATGCCTTTGGCTGCATCCACTCCGGTTCCAATCCTGATGACTCTGCGTTCTTCTTTCGTCTTACCCTGTACTTGGCCTGATGCTTCTTCTGTTTTTATGAGTCTTCTAGATTCACCTACAGTTTCAGGAGTAACTTGCCGCCCACTAACGTTAACTGGGGTTACTGTTTGCGTTACTCGATCAAACAAATGAGGGACGCCACCGATATCGATTTGCTGAATATCTCCTGCACTTGCTTTGGGGTCTAAACCAAGCTTGATTCTTCTGGCTTTAATAACGTCCTCTGGTGCCATTCCTTGCGTTAACGCTGAGAACTCTTTTTGACCAGCAGTCAGACCGCCTTTTTGAGCCGTTAACGCATTCAAAGCAGAGTTAAATTTAGTCTGAACATTCTCAGGCGTGTCCTGTAACTCTTGCTGAATGTCTTCTGTAAGCTCTTCGGATATCCCTAGAGCACCTAAAACATTAGAGGCTCCTGCAATATCACCTTGATCAATAAAAGGCTTCATGGATCTAAACGCTAGCGTCATTTCACCAAGTTGAGCCTGCCTTATAGCGTCTTCGTTTGCTTGTTCGACAAGCTGTGCCCTTTGCTGTAACAGTTGGTTTCGTATGGGCATCTGCTTTATTTCATTAGTCGCGGCCAGCGCTTGAAAAGGTGCTCTAGCAGCCGCTTGAAGATCAATTTGTGGCTGCTTTTGTCTAAGAAGAATATTTGCATCTAAAGCCATTATTGAAGCCTCTCATAATCAACCCGATAGTAACCGTCATCACCAACGTGCACCGCCTCTGGATGAGTTTCCATAACTTCCTGAGCGATAACACCGAACGATAACTGATCGCCTGCTACTTTATTGCCTTCTTCGTTCCAGTCCCATGTGTACCAGTTAACGCCGTTTTCTGTGTGAGAAAGCTCTATATTTTCTTTCAGTCGTGAATCTGAAAATAGACCTAGCAGGCCTCCAGTTCCTGCTGTTACGCCTTTGCCGAGCAAGCCAGCCCCGCCAGCAGCGGCACCAAACCCAGCACCCATAAGTTGCGGAGCTAAAGGATTCTGAACTTGTGAAGCACCGATTAATCCACCAGCCTGCACGTTTCCAATGTTTTGCAAGATGCTAGCTCCTTGTGCACCTGTTTGAGCCGCTGCATTTTGGCCTAGCCCGGCAACGTTGAAGAGCTGATTAAATCTCGCTTGGTTTGCCTGTAGTTGATTGGAAAAGTCCTGTTGCCCCAACTGATTTTGAATGCCGAATTCTTGCGCCTGCCGTCCAATGTCTTGTTGTTGGAATTGATTGCCGAGTAATAAGAGGTTTCGAGTTAGCGCGTCTCGTGTGCCGCCGCTGGAACCCATACCTGCCGCAGCTCTTTGACCTATTAGGTTTTGGTTTTGCTCGCCCAGTAAAGCCTGAAAGAAAGGGTTTTTAGTCACTCTCTCAGGTGATACATCGAACCCGGTGAACTCCTGAGATTGTGGAGCCTCACCGGAGAAAAAGCTTTGCCCTAACTGAGGCAAAACACCAGCTCCAAATTGACGAAACGGGCCAAGATCGCCTCTTAACGCCTCTAAAGCCTCACGTCCAGCCGCCTCTTGACGTTTAGCCCCCTGCTCGATTGCATCTCGCTGTCCGCCACCAGTTAGATCAACACCGAAAGTTTTTCTTACAAAACCCATTTCACACCTCCGGCCTTGCTAAGCCGTAATAGTACTGAGAGTGTATCTCACCGTTTTTAAGATAAGACATCTTATTTACACCCTCCCTTTCAAATCCTTGCTTCTCTGCGAATCGACATACATCCGGGTAAATCTCTGGAATCTGAGCAACCAACTTCATTGTTCCTGTGTTTTCCCAAACCCAATCAATACAGGATTTGGTGAACTCAAACGCCTTTTCCCTGTTTAAAACTTGTGTGTGGCATTCTTGCGTTATTCCATTTACAGGGTGAATAATAAATAGCCCAGTTAGATCGTTATCAGTTAGGTATATGATAGCATCATTTATATCAACACTGTAATTATCTACAGCCACACCATCCTCACTGATGCGGTCAAATATCCACTCATCGCATAGAACGCCTTTAATTCGGGCAACATCTGTAGTTCTAAATATGTTCAAATCTCAACCTCACGACCGAACAGGCCTACATTGAAGTCCGAAGCTGTCAGCGCCTGAATTTTAATCGCATCGCCAGCGTTTAAAACTTGCCTTTGGAATCCATCGTAGTATCGAACCTTACCCACACCCGCCGGAAGAGTAAGTCTCCGTTTCAGGAAATCACTTGTGCCGTCATTTTGATAAATATCAATCTGAATCGTGGTATTAGCCTTGTTTGTAAACTCCAAAACCGATGCAGACGTATTTATGCCGCTGGCCGCTGTGTATAAAGGTGTGAGCGTGCTAGCAGTAATATTAACCAACGCCAAACGCTTAGGTGTAGTTGCCATTAAAGTTGACTCCCAAATCCGAAGATATCAAACCCATCCATTCCTACAGATAGATCATCCTGTACAATAAAGCCTACTTTGTCTTTGGTTCCCTTCTGTAGCCGCAACCCCCACTGAAAACCAAAAGTTTGAGCTAAATCAATAATAGGTAAATAAGTGTCTGCGCTTGAACCGGAGACATCAGCTCTGAATGCGCTGGCTCCATCTCCAATACTGGCCGTCGTCAATCCTAGCCTGATGAAATCTAAATTCGTTTTAATTTCGTCTTTGACTGTTATTTCACCAAGAACATTAGTGGTAAAGCTCCACTTTATGCCGCTAGTTAGTGCTGTTAGATTACCGAACTTATTCAAAACTGCTGACTGATCAGCAATCCTTACAGAGATAGTTTTTATAAAAATATCCCTATCTTGTTGTGCAGCTATATAAAACTCTTGTGCGGTAGTAGATCCGTTTACACGCATATCCGACGATCCTGTCGCCGAGCCATCATTCGTAAAAAATTGACTAAATGGGTAGGATGTAACCTCCTCATCGACAGGCGGGTGCTGATGTATTACAACGGATATCTCTCCTTCGCCATTAATTTTTAGCGCGTTCTTTTTGCCTCGACCATCGACTAGGACTCTTGGAGCTGCCACTATATGTCATCCTCCAGCACGGTGAATGACCATGTTGATTCCACCGATGTAACCGCAGAAGACTCCATTGCCACCGCTTGCCCTGGAGGAATAATAATATTTGACGTTGTTCTTAGGTGTGACATCTTGTTAGCTGCTTCAACCTGGATAGGAAATAGTCGGCCTTGATCGGTTAATCCTGTAGTATTGGTGTCTTCCTTTATCGTGGCCGTAATTGTTGCGGAAGAGCCAAGATTTCGATTAACTGGGGTTAAATCAGAACCGGCGGTAAAGGTCGGCACCCCGGCAACAGAGTCAACACTAAGTAATGTCGCAGCCCCTGCAGTGACCCTTATATCTGTTATAGCGTAAGTTTCATTGTTGGATGTGTTCTTAAAATAAAACACATAATCATTAGCCCCGACCGGAGTGGTTGCCTGGGTTACTGACCACACCTTTCCTTTACGATTATTAAACTTATCCTCAGGTTCAGTGATGGAAAAAGTATCAAGCTGCTGGTTTGGATTTACCTTAGCGTCACCATTCGCGCCGCCGCCGTCTTCTATTCTCATAGTATTTTCCTTTTGTGACCGATTAAAGCGGCGTACACATCCCCGTTAAACGAGCCGCCTACATCCATCCGAATACCAAATGCCTGCCCTTTTGGTATAAGGAAATCAACAGTAGCAAACAACCGTCCTTGGTCGTTTTGAGCGAATAAAGCCGCATCTCTTCCGCCTGTAAGCGTTTGGCCGCTTGCAGTGGCTTTATATATAAGTGTGCTATCAGAGAAGGAGCCACCATCACCGCTTTTACGGTTCTCGACCATATCACAATCTGTAGCCGCTGATACAAGTGTTCCCCCAGTAGGGTTTAATACTGCGTATATTGATTGTACATCTGTCGCAGAACCATCCTTTAATCCCACCGCTATAGCGTCAATAAAGAAATCTTCATCCTCTTGGTTTTTGAAATAAATCAAAGCAGAGTTGGCGGCAATAGAAGAAATCCAGCCGGTGTTAATGTTAAAGGCGCGACCTTCGACAACTGCATCCTGATTCTCTGACGATGTCACGCTCCTTGTCGCCAGTTTATTGTCCGAATAAACCTGAGCCTCAGTGCGCGACCCTGTGCCATCTCTAATAACGCTAGACATCTATTTCATCCTCTCGTAACTCTGAATTATTACCTTCGGCTAGAATCAACCTAATCATCTTCAGCTCTTTCAAAATCCGCAACAATAAACCCTCTACCTCTAACTCATGCTCAATCGGCTCACCTCTTACGCTCATGCACCCCTCCAGTATTCTTTCCCGTCAGCTATGAATTTATACCAGTGAATAAACGTGCCCTCGTTTACAATTTCTATAACCTTTCCACGCTTACCGGCATATCTTAATTCTATATTGCCACCACTGATTTTGATTCGTGAGCCATCGCCGTTGCCAGTGATAATTTGATCATTATGCCCTGCATTTCCATCCAAGGTTATTGTGGCCTTCCTTTGCCCTTCCACTAGCTCATGATCTACAGCTATGTAATCCTGGGTTTTTAGCTCTGCGTGCCACTCCTTGGGGGGAGGTTGGCTTGTCATCTCTTCAGCCAGTTGAGCTGCATCAATCTCCAACTTAACACTGGAGTCACTAACTGAGGTTTCATAGGTTTCAGAGTTAGTAATGTTCTGGATGATATCCCCGCCGCCTAACACTGTAGTGGTTTGCTGTATTGATGTAACAATATTTTCTAGTTGATTGATGGCTTCTTCAGTCAAAGATCCGTCGGAATTAGCCCACTTCTGGCCCTGTCGAAACCAGTCTATAAAATCGAATAGTGGGTCTATATCAGCCATTAATCACCCACCACTTTAAGCCCAATCGATGCGCCGTGGAGCGACACAAAGACAGGATCGTATCCGGTTATTTTAAAAGCTGCTTCATAAAACGATTCTACGTGATACCAAGTTACTTTAATCATGCTTTCGCCAGTTCTACCTATCTCTAATTCATCTTGGTTTGAATATGAGTTAGACCCATCAAACGAGCCTTGAATGTATAATCTAGGATCTACGCCATCACCAGAGGCCGTTCCAGCACCTTTTTTCAAAACAATGGTAATCCAGGACATCTCAAGTCTAGCACCCTCCTGACCAAGAAGACCGCCATGGATAGGAGCAGTCTCGCGGACACGGACAACAGTGTCGCCATCGTCCGTATAGGTTGTGTAATCCAGTTCGAGAATATCCCCTGAGCCTTTCTTTTCAACCAAGTCTTTATTGAATGCTCTGACATACATTTCACCAATATACCTATCTTTATCCGAACCCGATGAAAGCTGAATCCAATCATTTACACCAGGACTTAACTCGCCTGCCTTTTCCGAAAAAGCCCACGTAGCGTTATTGTCTGGAAAATTGATAACGTAATAAAACACACCGTCAAACTCAGCCGTCCACGCCACTGCGTTACCCTTGTTGTAGCTCTGAAATTTCTGAGCAAGGTAGCCGCTTGTAATATTGATAGGCTGATTAGACGAGAATCTATATACTAACCCGTCTGTTGCTCGAAAATAAACATAGTTAATTGAATTAGCGACTGTGTGAATATCGCTTAACCCGGTTGCCATCGTTCCATTTACAGCTTTAGTTAATGGTGGGTTGCCGGTTCCTATCGTGTATGTCTCGATAGACTTCTCACCAAACATATAAACACGCTCTTTAAACGCGTAAATCCTCTGCAAATCATCACCGTTACTCTCACCTTCGGCAAAGTTATTGCTCTGTATCGAATCAGGGTCGCCGAAGTCTGAAACCCAGTAAGTCTGGCCGCTACCGTCGAATATCGCGTACTTAGACAGAAACGCAACGCTATTACCCTGGGTTCCATCTGGTGAAGAGAATTCGGTTAAGGTTGACCCGGTTAATTGATACCACTTATCACCCGTAGCTATGATTAGGTTTTCTCTGTAGTCGGCCATGACACATCGACCAGTCCCGGCAATAGTCCCGATTGTTGTTTCGGTTCCTAAGCTGTCATAACTGTAAAGTGTTTGATCGCTTATCTTGTAAACCTTGCCGCTCCACGCATAAATACCCCTTGGTTTGGTAGCTGAACGGGTAGAAAAGCTCTTTGACCCAGGCCACGGAGTTAATAAAGCAGGATGAGACCCTGAGCCGTGCGCCTCGATTCGATAGTTCATGGTCTCTTGATTAGAGTAGGAAGAGTCTCTATGCGCTCCTGACGCCCCGACAAGCCGCAAGGGAACGGCGTTATAGGTACTAAGGGCCATTTCGTTCCTTCTTAATTTGCGGTGAGTTGCCATAACGTATCTTATTGTTTAACTTATTAGCACCTCTGATCGCTGTAAGCATGATATTTCTGTATCTATCAGCCTCAGCAGGCTCTCTGAAGTAATCCCAGAGCGCCCACAAAGCACCATTTAGATAAATCGATGGGAAATTAGTTAACGTTGAGTTGGTCGTATTACTAGAACTTAAAGCTGTCGGCTTTTGGTAAAATTGCATATCTACAACATAAGCCCTGTCCGGTATCCGCTCGAACTCTAACTGACTTGTTACAGTAAAGAAGCCAGGATGAGCCGTGGTAGAACTCAATAAAAGCTGATCTGGTGCCCGATAGACAATATCAACATCATTCACAAACCCAGGCGTAGACGCGGTTTGTGCGTTTATTTTAAATCGACTCATCTCTAGGAAATTGGTTGGCAACTCAAGAAATCGTGAAGAAGTGGACACCGTTGCCGTAGCTCTAGTGTCCATTTCTTTCGTTCTTAGCGGTGAAACCTCATTGCTATAAAACGCCTCTTCTGCGAGCGCAATGAAATCCTCGATCATAGAGTCAGTTGCATCCTTTCTCTTCGACCAGTTCCTTATAGACGCTTTTAAATTCGCATAATTATTTAAAGCCATGAGGTTTTCCGTTAAATATCTAGCTCTTTTGGTGTTTCGGATTTCTTAGGAAGAGCTTTCTTCTTCGGCTTTTCCTCTTCAACCCGCTCCATCCATTTATCTGAGAAAGCATCTTCCGCTTTCTGTATAACTACTTCTTTGCCGTTCACGGTTCTAACCGCGTCAACCAGGGTGAACTCGTCACCCGGTCGACGTCGTTTGTTACCGTAAAATCCGACAAAAGTTTCCACAAGATCTGGTTTTACTCTTACTCGCATTTTGCAGCTCCTTAAGTGATTGCGTAACCATCAGCATAGTCGTTAGTCGCATCAGCGAACGACTTAGGCATCAAAGTAGCGTCTACAGTAATAGTCGGAGTAGTACCGGCTAACGTGTAGCGTACACCAAGATAACGCTCACTTTCTGACAGTTTTGTTGCTGGAATGTCGATGAAGAACGAGAAGCCAGCTACCAGCAAATCAGCATCCTGTGCTGGTGCTGTTGGCGTTCCACTCTCGAACACTCTACGACCAATCAATTGACGGCCAGTAGTTTGAGCTGCGTTAGACGCATATTCAACTTCGAAAGTGTAGTCCTCATCGCCGGTTGTTTGGTCGGCTGCTACAACAACAGTAAACATCACTGTTACCGCTTCACCGTTGCCAATCGATCTATCTACAGAGAGATCAATAACGTTTGTACCAACAGCCGTAGCCGTTAAAGCTTGGCTGTCTGAGAATTGAGATTCAGCATCAATATACATAATTATCTCCTTATGTTACTTGTGCTTCAGCTTCGGTTAAAGCATCACAAATGCGAACAGGAATACCGTTGAAGCGCATTTGGAAGATGTTGTCACCAAACTGATTAAGAGCTGGTTCGATAGTAACAGCAGCGTTTGATTTATCTAATGCAGCTACGCGCAAGTTAGACGCAATCGTTCTGTTAACGTAAAAGCTAGGGTTAATGCCGGTAAGCTTAGGCATTCGGTCGATAGCGCGAGACATCAATTTAATGATGGCTGTAGACGCTGATGCAGCCTGAGTGCCTGTTTGCCCAACAAGATCGGACACGTCAACGTTCGCAATACGAGCCACGTATCTCCAATCTTTAATAACGAGACCGGCTTTCCACTTGTAATCATCCATGTAGGCGCGGAATCTATTGTTAGATGAATCAAACGCATCATCTAAACCAAGATCTTCATGTTCTAGACCTGCTTTAGACCCTTTCGGAAATACACCAAAGCATGATCGCGGACCCCAACCTACTAACCAGATAGAGCTGTTGTCTGAACCAGTGCCACCAGCATCTAGGATATTTTGAGCGTTAGTACCACTCAAATCACTATAGCGTGGTGCGAACCCGACGAACTCTTCAGGGTTTGCTGCAGTGCCGTAGAAGATAGTAGACGCCATTTCCTGGCTCATGCCTTCCATAAATGCTACGTTTTCAGACAATCGATAAGCGCCCGTGTTGCCGTTAAGCATTGCTTCGTCTTTATCGATCTGTGAGCGAGCATTCAAGATGCCGCAATTCTCAGTCACCTGAGCTGTGGTAGCCTTGCTAGATGGAGTACCTTGGTTAATTAGACGCCAGTAGACGGTCGGTAGACCTGTTCGAATGGTAGTCTGCTCACCAGTTGGAAGATTACCTTCTTTCCAAAGCATGTCGGTTAAAATTTCATTCTCTTGATTGAGAATCTCAGTTATAAAAGCTGTTTTGCCGTCTGGATCTAAGCGCTTTGCCCAGTCCATTAGGGTCAACAGCGTACTTGATAATGTAGCCATGATTTACCTCATTTCATTGAATCGCCGTAGAAGACCTGATCCCAAGCTTTATTCTTTGAGCCTGGTTTTGGGGTCTTTCCGCCTTTTACAGTTTTGGGCTTCTTCTTAACGAGTTTCTTCTGTTGTGGCTTTTTCTTCTGTAAAGCTGCATACTTCGCTGCATCACGATAAGCTGCCCACTGTCTAGCTGATGAGATTTCGCCAATTTCATCCTGCGAATACCCCAAATCAACTAAATACTGGTAAACAATCGGATACTCTTCTTGTTGGGCTTCGGATGGTTTCCCACCGTCAAACCACTCAGGTATCAATTCAAGTATCAACTCTTGCTCTTTTGCTAATCTCGCTTCTTCAGCTTGTTTTCTAGCAGCCTTAACTTTAGATCTAGCCTCTTCGGCTTCCTTGCGTCGCTTCTCAAACTTTCGTTCGAGCTTTCTAGCTTCGCCTGGATCATCCTCGTCAAGCTCATCCCAGTTAATAGACTTCTCTTCTGAGTTAATCGACTCCTCAAACACCTCTAACATTTCCTCTAAAGAGGTTGTGAGCTGTTCTTGTTTCTCAGTAAATGTTTGTGCACGCTTCATTTCCTGAGATAGAGCTGTCGTTTTCCTCGTATAATCAGCCTGGAAGTTTTTACGGTCATCAAATGCTTTCTGCATTTCTTCAAGTTCTTGAGCGCTTATCTCTCGACCATTAAATTCGATAGTTTCGCTCTCGTCCTCTTCGATTTCCTCAACTTCTTCTGACTCTTCGCCCTCATCGACGGATTCAATGTCTTCAACTTCTTCGGTTGTCTCTTCTTCGAGTTCCGAATCCATGTCTGACCACATTAAACTTGCAGCGGTTTCCTTAAGATTGTCCGGCATGTTGTTTAATTCCTATTAATTCTCACTTTACGTTTCAGTTTTTCTAACCATGATTCAGCAAGCTTTCCATTCGCTATAGCCTTCTCAAAGTTAGATTCAAATCTTTGTAGTTGTTGTAACTCTAAATAAATCTGTTCTCTATCCTGCACATCTTTTAGCTTGGATTTCGATAAGCGCTCAAATAGCGCCCCTTTTGCAGATATAAAGTATTCCTTCACAAGTGGGTTATCTAACACGCTTCGAGCTAAGGCTGCTCTGTTTATATCTTCATTAGCCTTGGCTATTTGATCTTCATCGCTTACAGCTCTCATCACATCCCCTTTCCAGGCACGTCAATTTGGTTATCGGCTTCGATCTTCGTGTAGTCCCGCTCAAGATCTAGAAGTTGCTTGACCCTGTCTGAGCTCATTTTCTCATTGAACTGCCTTTGCTGCTCTGCCAGTTTCGCGGCTTCAAGTTGTAGTTTGCCCTGAGCGATAGCAACATCACCTTCACGCTTAACCATTTCCGCCTCAGCCAGTGGATTCTGTAACTGGCCTTGTAACTGCTGGATCATTTGCATTAGCTGTTGGTTTTGTTCCATCAGGAATTGCGCTGATTGTTCCGGCGCTTCTGGATCATTGAAGAACTCGTTGATTGAGAACTCACCCATAGCCTGCATCATTCGTGAAATCGTGTTGTATCGGTCTTTGTCATCGACCAGGCTAGACCCCTCAGCTTTCAATTGGTTCTGGATCTGTAGAATGCCTGAGAAGTTAGCTATCGCTTCTTCATCGTCACCAGCACCAAGGCCGATTCGAGATACTGTGTTGTGATCATTCCACCATCGGGTAGGATTGATAGTAAGTTGCTTACCAAGAACAGTGATCTCGTCACGTGTCGATTGGAATCTACTCACCAGCCAAGCCACACCTTCGAACAGCTCACGCATTCCAGTTTCAGCGATACATCTTGCTACTAACTCGATCTTAGCTGCACCTGCATCCCTAATACCTTCGAACCGTGTCGCCGTCTCGTTGTAGATCTTATCAGCCTGTAGGCCTTGGTTTGCTAGGTTCTCGCCCGTTGTACTGACCCGCTTAGAGTCCAGGTATTGCATAATGAGCAAGGTTTTATCACCTACGAAGGGCGTCTCCACTTGCATTATGTCTTTACGGATATCGGGCGAACCATCGAACATGATTACACTGTTGTTACGATCGGTTAGTAGTGAATTCATGTCTATGTTGTCGGCATTTACTGCTACTCTGCCTGCGCTCACGTCATAGATGTTATCCATGGTTGAGCGCATAATCTCAGTGCCCAAAAGTTGGGACTGTAGCGTTATCTCTGCTCTTGACCTACCCATGATATTCGAGGGCATAAGGATTGCGGAGGCAAAGGCATACGGGACGTGATCAAATTGTTCGTTGTGGAAATACTCTGTGCCTATCTTGATTATATGCCTACGCTCTGGGATTCCATCACCGTCGTAATCAAGTAAGACGTATCCATTAACCACTACCAGATATTCAGAAGCCTTATCCGTAATTACGGTGTGATCGTAGTTGCCACCCTGTTGTTTGAATCTTACCGATCTCATGCCGGAATCTTGAGCTGTAAACGTAGCGGCTATGTCATCGATGCTTACACCAGATAGAGACTTGAGATAACCTTGAGCTTTCAAGTCGCCGCGCCGGGCCATAAACTCATGACCTACGAAATCCGCGCCATCCTTCGTTTCTGCGTTTGATGATATCCTGAGCTGCTCGATAGGGATGTTTTTAATAACCACACCCTTCTTTGTGCGCGTAATCTTGATCTCGACATCTTTTTGCCCGCCATTGTCAGACTCCGTTGCCTCGTAATCGAAATCATTTCTAGTCTGCTTTTCTTCTTCTAAGTCAGACAGTATTAAGGCTAATTCATCTTCATCTAGCCCAGAGTATTCCCGACGCTCGACTGTCTTTGCCTCTTCCCATGTGTAGTGAAGGGTGCCGATACTGTTGATCTCTATCGTCTTAAGCCAATCGTGGAGAATACGGAATGAGTTTTTTTGAGCCTGTATTATGTGGTGGACGTACTTTGTCTTTTCGTGAGCTTCTTGAACGTCGATAGGATTCTGGGTGTTAGGAATAAACTTGATTATTTCGCCGCCAGATAGAAAGAACCTAACCAAGGCAGGCATATCAGATTCAACAACGTCAGATACTTCAGAGCTGTGAACCTGAGACTGTCCTTCGACCTCAAAACCGTTGTCGCACTGGAGGTAATACTCAAGCTCCTGTCTATTAAGCGGCATGTAGTTTTCAGAGTGAGCCTGGCTATCTGCTATCGCGCAGTTAGTATACTGCTCAAACTCTTCTAATGTCATTTCCGCCATGAATGCCGCTCGCAAGTATATTTATTTAGTGAATGTTATCATATTCTCTTGCGTTTTACAGCTATTGGCTTTCTTTCTCGTTTAATTTTTGGCCCCCATAACCCCATCATTAAGCAATCGGACATGTTCGGCGATGGGATATCCATCGCAGCCATCTCTCTTTTGCTCATTATTTGGTATAACTCGGTATTATTTTCTTTGATCGGTATGCGGCAAACTTCAGCTCTTAATCGCTCCATATCTTCGACACCATCCGAGTCCAGACTTATCATGTCGGCTGGATCTACATACTCACCTTTCTTAACGCATCGATATGTGTTGTAAAATCTTCTCGCGAGTTCACCGTAATATTGAGCCCTATTATTTAAGAAAGTATCAGAGTATGTCTTAGGTTTTGTCTGCTCTTTATCCTTACCATCAGACAGTGTTGGCATGTATATCTTTTCGGCATTATCTTGAGCTGATCCAGATAGCGCACCATTAAATAGGTGCCATCTAACGCTAGTCTCACCAAAGAAGTCCGAGACTTGACGCTTAAGGCCGGTTCCCATGCCGCCAGCATCCCAAATAAACCAATCAGCTTTATCTTCTTTGGCTAGCTTCATTGCCCAATCACAGCCGTCGTCTATCTCACCGTCATCCATAACAGCAACGCGAGTAAATATCGATCCATGACGTGCGGCATAACCTTTGGCATCATTGCCAACGTCAGAAGGGTCATGAATAGCGAATCTGGCACCTTTAGGCTCGAACGCTTTCTTTAGGTGTGGCAATTTATGTGCATCGATTGCAGCATTAAACCAATCGACCTTGATTATCGAGCCATCAACCTCGTCATTAAACGCACCCAGCCATATCCATCTGTATTTTGCGGTTGGCATATTTTCCTCGTCAAAAGATCGCTCTGTTTCTAGCCCAGACATCATAAACCATGGGTTATCGTAGTAATTGATTTTAATTATTAGGTGAAGGTCATCCTCATAAATACCGTCTCGATTAAGGATGTTTTCAAACGGAACTATAAACCGTTGACTAAAAGGATCAGCACTAGACTTTGGGTTACCAGTGAATATTATTCGAACTGAATCAAGATCGATCTCTTTTGATTCGACCTCCTTCAATAACGATGGCAGCCCATTAACAGGTTTATTCCTGGCAGTAGGAGTAAGGACGTTTAAAGACCTGCTAGATAAAAACTCCGACTCTTCAACCCAGAATGTCTTAAAACCAAATGCTGATTTAATGGACTCTGGGTTCCTAGCTATACCATTAAACCTAGCTATAGTCCCGTTAGAGTGCGATATCGTCTTATCTTTGATATCAAACCCATCAAGACCTATTCGCTCTACCTCAGACTTAATTAGTCCATGTACTGAATCCGATATGGATGATTGATACTCACGTAGACAAAGAGCGTTGCGCCTCTCGTCGTGAATTTGGACTGTTACAAGATCGCCTACACCTAGTGACTTGGTTGAACCCCTGCCGCCGTAGATTACCGTTAAACGCTTAGGTCTAGTAAATACTGGCTCAAGCTTCTCCGCGATATACATCCTGGGCTCTTCATTGACCTCAACGTATGTATCTCCAATCTTCTTTATAGTTCTGATTAGATGCCCATCAGGGTGAACAATCCCGATAGGCGTTTTATTTGTTTGTCTGCGTTCTAGCTCTAATTGAGCAGCCGCCCTTAACTCAAGTTCAGACCTTGCCACGCTCTATTATCTGCCTTAATTCCTCGTCTGACTTCCCTGAAAGATCTAAAGAACCTGAATGCTCCATTTCTACCGCCTTTAAATCAGGAAGGTATTTATTGAGAACCTTAAGCCTTTGTTCGTTAGCAACCTTTAACTTATTGAGATCATTAACAAAGGTTTCTGATGTAGGGTCTAGCTCTTCTATTTTTACAATATTATTAACTAGATGTTGAGCTGTGCACTTCTCAGACAACCACTCTCTTAAGGCGTCTTGCCTCATTGCTCTGTTCTGTTGTGCTCGTGTTTTAGCCATGATAGTTACCCTTTGCCATATAGATATCAAGCAACAGATTATCTATTGTTTTTGCGGAATCAGCAGCGGGTGATTGGTGTGTTTTCGCATAGAGTTCAGCTTGAGGGGTTGTTTGGGTATTAGTCGGCCATGCCACCATCGCATGATCTAGCCCGAATGTTTCTTTGTATGACATATTGAGATTCCTTTTAGGTTTTTCTCGTTTGTTTTGATTATATCTTGAGCTAAATCTATCAGCTCTTTTGGGATTATTTGATAGAGCTTGGTTAATTCTCCATCATCTATCGATTTGTGTAATCCTAACGAATCAGAGTGAGAGTTGATGGCTTGCTCTGGAAACATTGTACCATATTGCTCTCTACCATTTGTAAACACCTTATCATAGTTCTTTATCAAAAATAAGCGCAAAGCCCCTTCCTTTAGGGAGGGGAGCAGTCAATTTCCCTACTTCAAAAGCTACCTTGTTCGGCACCCAGCGTTAAGGCCTTTAATTGAATCTTTACGGACTGACCACCAAAGTGGATATCATAATTCACATCCGCCTGTAATTTAATACAGTGGCCGCACGTAGTATGCAGCTCTAATAATTTACCGTTTCTTACCACGTAATCGATGGTTTTACCGCTTAAGTGATCTGTTATTAATCCGTTAGATTCATCAAATGTCATTAAGCTATCCTTATGATCGCGTTAGAAGCATCTGCTGTTGGAAATTGAATTGTAAAATCGGCTGCCGTGCTGGTTTTGTCTGATCCAAAATCGTGAACTTGAACCGATGCGTCAGCTACTGGAGTTGTTAGAGTGTCATTATAAATTAAGCACCCTCTTGCAGTTATTGTTGCTGTAGACCATGTTGTATCCGCAAAGTCTGTGTAGGCTGTGGTGCCTGAGCTTGTAGGGTCAACCCTTGTTAGAGTGTTGCCCGTCGCTGTGTATCCGGTTCCTGATGCCTCGTTTGTTGCGCTATAAGCCGTGGTCGTTGCGCCTAACGTTGCTGCGCTTGTGTATAGCGCAATTTTAAACGTGTCGCCACCTGATAGTGCAAAGTTATGCCTCCCAAACAAAAGGTCCACCTTATAACTAGTGCATACTGCTGTAGTGATTGCCATTTTACTCTACCGTCCAAGTAGTTGATGAGTTTGATTGTGTAGTCCAAGTGGTTGATGAGTTTGACTGCGCACTCCAGCTTGCAGAGCTGTCGGGCTGAACTTCCCAGACGCTGCCTGTGCTGATCGTTAGTGATCCTAAAGCCGTTGTAGCCGCTTGACCTGATAGTGATATTATATTAGCTGTTGTTAGATTTAGCGACCCTTGAGCACTTGTTAGCCCTTGCCCTGACAATGACACTAGAGCTGCGCCCGATGCGGTCACTGTACCTTGCCCCAAGGTTGACTCTTGACCTGATAGTGATAATAGAGCCGCGCCTGTGGCTGTCACGGCCCCCTGATTTGCGATAGCCGCCTGACCGGTTAGGCTTATTATCACCGTCCCGCCAGTAGTGACAGTTATCACCCCTTGAGCGGTTGTAACTTCTTGCCCAGCTAGCGCAACTACAGCCTGCCCACTTACAGTTAGCGCACCTTGCCCTCCGGTTGATTCCTGCCCAACTAGAGTTATCAGCGCGTTTCCCGTGGCAGTGATAAAGCCCTGACCTGCTGTTGACTCTTGGCCAGCCAAAGTTGTTATGGCTGCCCCGGTGGCTGTTAGTGTCCCTTGCCCTGTTGTCGATGCTTGGCCAGATAGCGATACGGTTGTTCCTCCTGCAGCAACCGGTACATAGTAGCCGCGTGTGCGTAGACCGTAACTCACAGGCTAACAATCTCCCACGGATACGCTCTACCCGTACCCGCTGTTTGTTCTAACGTAAACACGACTTCGTTCGTTGATGCGATCGGGATTGATAAAACTACTTTTTGCGCTGGTGCATTCTCGTATGTCGCACTATACGCTAAACGTGTAGTACCTGTTGAACGCACTTTTACTTTAGCTCTTAATGTTAATTTATCCCCTAGCGCCATGTTATTGATATCAACCATTAAAACGTATGTGTCGGCAACAGTTATCGTGGCTAGTGTGTGCTCTGTTGTGACTGTCGCCGTTTGCGAACCATCCGAATAAGAAGTTGCCATTATATTATACCTAGTAAGTCTGGGGTTATTATCCTGTCGGTTGCATCTGTATTAGTACATTGCGCCCTAGCTGCGATTCGCGTACCGGAAGGAATGTGGATGTCATAAAATACCGGCTGGTTATTGTTCTCAGACGTTGTGATCCTTATCCAATGGTTGCTTATTATTGTCTGCTCGCTACTTGCTGCGCCTATCGCAATGTCAACAAGCCAGCTTGATGACGTGTTGTTTGTTGCGTTATCGTTAAACCCGATAATTAGTAAAAAACCGTGTATATCATCTGCTGTACTACTTACAAGCTCCGTCCAACTCCCTTTAGTGTTTGCTGTCCCACCTGGATCGACCTCTATACCATAGACATCTGTAGCCGCATCTGATGCAACTGACCTCGCAGACCCAAAACCAGGAGCGGATATAAATGCTGAACTAAGTAGCTTTACCTGCACCTTTACGCTCCGACTCGTCCGACCTTGTATCCTACAGGAGACTCGTACACCTTCACCCACCGCGACCGGAATCATGTGATAATTCGGGAATATACTTGACGCACGCCCAGGAAAATATAGATCCTCAACGATCATCTCTTCATTACCTGAGCTACCGACACCTAAATCTAGTAGAAATTCCTCTGCTCCTGTGTCTTCATGGGATATTGCAATTAGAATGACATCAGTGTCACTTGCCGTACTGCTCACTAACTCAGTCCACGACCCTTTAGTACTCCCACCAGCAGTGATCGCCACCGCTGTCGAGTTTGTCGTATCATCCCCAGCGTTATCTGTTATTGTTCGACCGCCCCCAAGGTTAAAATCAGCCATTCCTGATTTCCTCGCTGCGACCTGCTGCAAGTATCCCTAGCGCCTCTAGTCCGTTAAATATCGTCTCAGCCCTACTAGATTTTAAATCTACAAACGATAACCATCTCAACTTCTCAAAAGCTGCTTTTGCTTTGACGTGAGCAGAGTTAGCCCAATCTTCAAATTCCTGGTCTGTCAAAATCTCTGTTACTAATTCGTGCGTAGTTACAATCTTTTTTGCCGGCTTCAAGATAAAGCTTTTTGTGCTAGTGTCCCACTCGTAAGCGCGAAGGTCGTATTTACTCTCTGCCTGCAATACACTCCTGTTCGCGCCACTTGTTATCGGGGCTGCCGAGTCACTGATTAGAGTTCCAGTTGCGTTATCGTATAAGTAGTAGTGAGCCATATTATTCCCTAGCGTTGGTTAATATGCCTATTATCGCAATTATTCCAAGCAAAAAAAAGACCGGCCATAAGACCAGCCTTAAAGCGGCTCTAGGGAGATTAAGGAGGCGAGCCGCGAGGGAAACTACTTCTTTTCAGTGATCACAAAATAAAGGCCGACAATTAGAGTAATAATTCTAATTCCCAAATCATACTCGACCGGCAAAGCTACGCCCAATTCTGCCAAATTATCAGCAGGAATCATACTTGCTATTACAGCGCTCGACCCAACTGCCGTGGACGGCTGTGCTGGCAGTTTGCCAACTTTCTCGACCAGTTTACGACTAACTACTGCTTTTAAAATACCTTTTAAAATTGGTGCCATTAGACATCCCTCCATCGAGCAGGCTTTGAACGTGCATCTATATGTACTCTGTTAGAGTATAGACCAATTCCAAACCAGTTTGGGTATTTTTCGCAATAATAATCGTATACTTCTTGTGCTGGTATTCTGTTGTTTTTATCGCCATCTATGTAAAAATAGTGATCTGCCGCAATGCCGTTAATATGTTGACTTTTGCGGCTCGCATTTCTAATTTTACTGTTGTGCCCCATGCATCTATTGCCAGACTCTATATGGCAGCGCACATCGACGTCATACTCTTTATTAAAGTATGCCCTTGCTTCTTCTAGCGTCCGAACTAGAACCGAATCCACTGCGTTAAACCCGCACCCACACCGGCACCCGAATTCCGACCTGATAAAATTATCGCTCACCTTCATCAGCTATCTCCGAACATAAATCGCTCATACCTTCTATAACATATACTGCTGATTTTTCATCCTCCGCAACGAAACCCCGAACTATTCCTTCTTCTGAACTAGCCACTATGGCTATGCCCGTCAGCTCTCCAACTTCGATGTAGTCCTGGATAGCTTCGATCATTTTAATAACATTGCGCTCTACTTCTACGCGCTCCATGCGTTCAGGAAATTTAATTATATCACCCATTATCGCCTCCCTTGGCTTTTAAATAGCCTATGATCTCCCCTAACTGCCTGTCTGTTTTTTGTGCGTGTGCACTTAAGTCTTTTGTTAGTGTTAGCTGATTCTCAACTATTTGCCGCTGTATATTCTCGACCGCTTGCTTTAATTCGTGTATTTCTTGCTCGTGATCTGCTGCTAAAATATCGAACCGCTCTTCTATTAACTCAATTCGTGTTTTTAAACCTAACATGCTCTTGTTGCCGGTTATTAATTCTTCAATTCCGGTCAACGTGTCAGTCTTAGAGTTTATCTCGCTTCTGATCAAATAAACAGCCATTGACAACGCGCCGGACGTTATAGCAAACAATCCAGCTACTAAACCCTCTAATAGATATTCCTTGATCAACTCAGTCACAATATGACTCCAACAGTTTTGATCACAGTTTAGCAGCTAATGATTTTTACTTAAATTAATAATACCTTACAAGCACTTTGCTATCACGGCTTATTTATGACTACCCGCTCCTCCTCCTTTTTTATGCGCTCTTTGAATTCGTTTATTAAATCTTCTACTTCATCCCTATAATACTTGCGTGTCGTCCTTGACAGTGCGTGAAGCTCCTCAACTACTTCTACCCCGTACCTATTAACCATAAAAGACGCCCATCCCGCCTCATGCCCACCCCCTGGCATATTGCAACGCGCACATTCTGGCCAAACATTACGTTCATCCAGCTTTGTCGCCGTCCTAGCCCTGGATATAAAATGGCCGCCGTGCATTCCATCTTTATAGTGTTTAGTTACTCCGCACACTACACACGATACATAGCCGTCACTGTCTGCCTCTTCCAGGCGGCGTAGAAGCTGCAGCAATTCCGCCGCTTTGTTTACCATTTGTGCTATTGTTTTCTTTTTAGACATCGCCTGAGCCTGAGCCATCGCCATAGCCATCGCCATAGCCTGAGCCTAAGCCTGAGCCATCGCCATCGCCATCGCCATAGCCAGAGCCATCGCCATAGCCTAAGCCTGAGCCATCGCCATAGCCATCACCATAGCCTGAGCCAGAACCATGGCCATCGCCATCGCCATCGCCATCGCCATAGCCATCGCCATAGCCAGAGCCATCGCCATAGCCTAAGCCTGAGCCATCGCCATAGCCATCGCCATAGCCATCACCATAGCCTGAGCCAGAACCATGGCCATCGCCATCGCCATCGCAATAGCCCGAGCCATTGTTTACGGGCTTATTCAGCTTTGACATTTTTAGCGCCCTCTATTGATTTAATTGCTTTATCTGTGCACGGTATAAGCTCTATTGCTTTAAGCCACAAAATTTCCACCGCTTCACATATTTTGCTTTTTTCGTGGTCTATTCCGTGAATCGCCACCGCAGACAATGATATAGATTCCGCTGCCCACCATCGCCACATTCTACGCGCATTTTTAACGATCACTTCTTCCCCACACTTTTCAGTGATTTCACCGAACCACACTCCAGCACTATATGTTCTAACGATGCACTTTTTACCCACTATTGACTTTATTGTTTCTTGCTGCGGCGCGGCCCCAAACATTGATGCTAACTCTTTGGCTTGACCGATTGTTAAATTATTTATATCCATGATATTCCCCTATATTTAAAATGGCACATCTTCATTTGTTAAATTGTTAACATCTTGCTGTTGACTTTGATTATCTCGCGGCTTAGGCTCGAACAATGAAAACCACCCATTGCAATTTATCGGCATTGACTCCAGCTTCAACGCATAACCGTTTTTAGTTTGAATCACCGCGCCACAATTGATCCACTTTGTTTTTTCTTCCCCGTTTCGATCTACATATTTGTCGCCATACACCACATCAAACTTCTTCATCATTGCCACCTGTTAATGCTGCTCTTAATTTTGTTTTCTCGTCTTGAGTAAAATATCCGCCTTTTGTTTTAGCTATCCATAACGCCTTTTGCTCATCCTCATCTAATTCCCTCCAAGCTTCTGCTGCTAGGTCGTATTGATTATTATGTAAAGCGTCAATAATATAACCCGCGATTTTGTCGTATTTATCACGCTGCTCCTTAGACTCGCGTGGGATATCCTCACCAGCATAAATATAATGACCCAACCCACATACAGCCATCGCTTTAGTTAAACACCGCATCCTAGCGTCACTAATAGACCTAGCGCACGGGTTTTCAATTGCTTTGTTTCGATAGTCCATAACCGGTAGCCACATTTTCCGAGCCATTTTAGCTTCACCGTCACTAATGGTTAGCGTAACCCAAACTTCCATTGTCCCATCATCTAACGCTACAGGTGCGCTGAATTGATATGTTGAACATGGATAGTAATCCATTAATGTGCCCCACGCCCACGCCCACGACAAAAACTTCAACCCGTTTTTCTCTTGAACATGCCGATTGACATCTACACCGCTCAATGTCTCCCAAACTTGTTTAGAGAATGTTAGGTTGTGGTGTAACCTCTCTTCATCTTGCTGTGTCATAATACCCCCCACGCTATCGTGTCCGCCAAAATTGGAGCCACGAATACTATTAGTATAATTTTAACTGTATCCACGCTTTAGCCTCCTGATAAGCTGATTCCGTGTAAATACTTCTATTTTGCTATACCTGTAAAATACTACTGTACGCTCAATGTAATTTATGTAATTTTCTCTTTTCATCCTCCCTCCGTAATTGATGTAATTTGTCTACAGCTCGCTTGTGATGGTCTTTGAAATAAAAATGGATAGATTCCATACCTGGAAATTCTACTGCCGTGTAAAACGTATGTGTATCGGTGTGACCCTTTACTCTACCCATCGCTCTCACTCCATTAAATTTGTTTGATAAGCTGTTGCCGCTCTATTTAAAAGATACTCCTCTTCTTTTACTTTGCCCAATAACATTTTATTGATTTTTGGTAGCGCCTTATTACCAATTAGCATAAGCAATTCGTCTTTGGCGTCATCAGTATCCATACTAGACAATGTGTCTATCATTAAATCAAGTATCTCCCCCGCTGTAGCAAACTCTAATACATATAACGCATCATGTTCTAATAGCTCATCCATGTCTTAAAACTCCCTCTATTAGCTCCGATCATTTTGGCCGCATGTGCTTGGTTGCCTCGCGTCCTGATTAATGCCTGTAATGTCATCTCTTTTTTAAGCTTGTTGATAATAAACTTATAATCCTGGCCTTCATCTAACATTCTTCTGACCACATCGTTAAAATCATATACTTCTTCCATCTGTATTCCCTCGTTGTTAGTGTTATTTAAATATATAACTTATTTATTGTTTTTTGAAATACCGTATTATTATTAGAATTTTGTTTTTATAACTAATTCACACATAACAAAGCAATCATGCGGACTAGCCGCATATTGCGCGGGTTATATGTCACTACCTAGCTGCGAGTTATGCACAAACAACTTTTCTGTGCTTTTCTTTTGTCCTGTATCTTTGCTGATATTTCCATTTACTTCTTTTTGCCAAATACAAACAAAGTCCTCGGGCATTCTATATTCACTAACAAAAACCTTGTTCCCTTGCTTCACTTTAGCCCTGCACCATGTATAAAACTTATCGTGGTTAAAGTCTGCTTCATTGGCTTTATATTTTGCTGTCCCTCTATACGGTGGGTCGCAATATATAATACTGTCACATGGTATATCTAACTCATCGTAAGGTAGGTTATAAAAATCAATACCTTTTAATTTTTTAGCTTGCTTGTTTACGTTCCGTCTTGCCTCTTCTGAGTAGTTCCGCTTACCTGTATTATCGCGCCTGTAGCTACCGAACCACATAGCGCCAAAACTCAATTGAAAGCCTGCATACCCTAGCAACCAGTCATCAAAGGCCGCTGGAGTTTCTTTCATTTTGTTAAATGTTTCCTCTGTTACCTCTGGCGCGTTAAAGTCATCTTTTTGCATTTCTTTCAATAACGCCACTAGATATCTATTGCAATCGCTGCCGATTCTTAGGCCGCCTACCTTATCAATCATATTTGCGCCACCAACGAACGGCTCCACATACCATTGATCTGGCTTACGATCTTTTAATAAAAAAGGTAAAATCTGTTTGCTATGCCTGTTTTTGCTTCCCATGTATTTCATAATCTCCCCCCCCTAATTAGTGCAAAGTGAATATAACAAATAGCATCACGGGACTATCGCCCGTGTGCACGTGGTTATAAACCTACTTTCCGTATAACGTCGCCTGCCAGCTTATCAGCTTTGCGTATATATGCTGTAATCATTTCGCACATCACAAAAATCAAGAAAAGCGCGAATGCTGTAAATGGGCCTGTCTCACCATAAACCGCATAACACAGCCACATTGTTAAAATTGATCTAATAATTAAAATTACCGTTTCTTGTTTCATAATTCAGTTCCCTTAATGTTTATAACAACCCAATGTTGCAGACTGCGTTCGCGCTGCTCTCTTGCAGCAAATTTCCAAGGTTATATTCTTTTATTCCAATGTCCGGCTATGCTTTCCAGTGCTTTTAACTCCGCTTGCTTGCCGTAGATATGTTTAGTGTTATCCCATGTTTCGCGTTCTTCTATTGTCAAAACATCACTCTTTTGCAGCTCCATCGAAGAGCAGCAATAAACTTCAATACATGTTCCAATCGTTTCAACTTCTGGCTCATCACCACAAAAAGGGCAAGGTTTGAATATAACAAAGCGCTCGCGGCGACTTGTTATTAGCTGTGATATAAAATGTTTCATTTTTCACTACTTTTTATGCGTATACGTTATAGCCCGTATATTTATTTACAAGAACACATTTACCTTTGATTTCAGGATGTTTCCTTAAATGCCGCGCAAACGCCCTCAAAGTTTTGCAAGGTGCATGTGTGCTGTAGTCGTGCCCTTTATTTGTATCTGCGTCCTCCCATTTTCTAAGCGTGTGATTCCACCATAAGTATGGGTCAAAAACAGTTATGGCCCAAAAATATCTATGTAGTCTTCGTCCTTTTGGTGCTTCAAATTTCATAAATAAACCTCCTATTTGTGTGGAAACTGTATATTTATACTTAACGATTTAGCTAAGAACCTGCTTAATGTCTCGTACACATCATTAACTTGATCTCGCTGCAATTTAGATGTTGATTCAATTTCAGGGTATTTAGCTAATTGTATTTTCCGCCATAGCAAATCCTTGACTAGCATCGGCGTCCACTCCATTTCAATAGGATTTGAATGGAAACTATCTACTGTCTGCCCCTGATTGTTTAATTCATCGCTTACTAATGTGAAGTATTTATGCATAGCTGCATTTTGCGTCAACGTTCTCTGTTTGCCGATCCTTATTTTTATCGTTAAGTGCTTATGCTGCTCCCACTGCTCTTCAAAGTGCTTTAAAAAGTATTCCTTTTTCTCTTCACTATTTATTGTCCACTCGTCGCCCACAAACCACCTCCCTTCTTTTTTCTTCTAGTCTCGCGTTAGAATGTTGATAGTCGTTATGTGCATAATGTAACGCACCTTGCCACCCACATTCCTCGCATGAATTCTGAATATAGTCAGTTACTTTAGGCCCACTACTCCGACATTTTATTTTGCACATCTCGCATCTCCCATCATCTTCATAATTATTGAATCAACGTACAATCTCGCATAATTCGCGCTTTGAATTGCTACGCGCATATTAATAGATTTACATTTAATATAATCAGGATCATTTAATAATAAAAATTCACTTGGCTTCCATTCCATTCTGATTATTTTCGACACGACATAGTTCCTGAAACATTCTAAATTGATCGTAAACGCTCTTAGCGTACCCTGTTATCTCGTTTATTTTATCGTGCATCTCTTCCGCGTTTAGTAACTCCAGCTCCTCCTTTTTCCCGTCCAAGTACCCTCTTAGATAATCTTCAACCCATTGCTCTTTGTTTACGTTTAGCATATTTAATATTTAAGTGTTTAATGTAATTAATGCAGGCTTGGTTCGGTTCGGTTGGTTTAACGCTCTTGGTATCTCGTATTGCTGCGCCAAACTTCTCCACTGTTTTATGATAAGCCCACCCAGACGAATACCCCTTCTTTTTTGCATAACCCAGAAACATCCCATACCATTCTTTTTTCTCCTCCGGCGTAACTTTTTTAGATTTATCCTTCTTTTCTAATTCCTCATTTACAGTCTCCAGCCTCTCTTCGAATGAAGGAGCGTAACCACATTTGGGGCATATAAACGATTCTTTTAAATGACTGCACTTTTGGCACTTCTTTGGTTCTTTTTTCTTTTTCTCTTTTTTAACAACTTGGTTTTGATTTTTGTCTCCATCATCTAACTGATGCGGAATGATCTCTTCAACCCAGCCATGTCTAACTGTGTTACCTGCGTGATCGAGTATAATGCTGTTTGTTTTCCCTGGGTGCGTTCTTAAAATCCTTCCTACCTGTTGCACGTAACGCATTGTTGATTTAGTCGGTGCCGCCATTATCAAGCATGACGCTATAGGAGCGTCCCAGCCCTTTTCAAATATCGCTACACACGACAGTAAATCAATCATTCCAGCTTTGAACTGCTCGTTGATTAACTTTCTAGTGCCCGAGTCGGTGTAAGCATCTACGTGTACAGCTTTAACGCCAACCTTTCTAAACTCTGAGCATATATGCTTACTGTGAGCTATTGAAGTGGCAAAACATACAGTTGGGCGGCCTTTTGCTAGTCTTTGATGGGTGCTTACAATATCCCCAACTAACTTAGCTTTATTACACCTATCTTCTAATTGACCGTTATCGTAATCGCCGCGTTTTATTGATACCCCTTTTAAATCTGGTTCACTCGGCGCATAGCATGCGTAATCAGTTAGATACCCCTGCTCCATTAATTCAGCCGTTGTTATTGGCACTACTAGGTTATTAAAGTATTTCCCCATACCCTTTGCGAATGGTGTGGCAGTTAACCCTATGTACGGGATGTTGTTGTATGCCTCTATGTATTTGATATGTGTCTTATGTATCACATGGGCTTCATCGTGAATACAAAAATCAAACTCCTGCCTATTCCTAACCCTGAGCGTTTGTACAGTGGCCACTTGTACCGGCTTCCTAGGGTCTGTTAAAGGATGATCCCCTTGCATTACTCCTACATCTAAGCCATCTTCAATAAACCGCTCTGCCGCCTGGTCTATTAGTTCAACGCGATCAACGATAAACATTCCTCGTTTACCCTTCTCCATCGCGCTTTGTAATAAATGGCTAGCCACTGTAGTTTTACCAAAGCTGCATGGGGCGGCTAGGACAGGGCGTTTTAAACCTCTTCTTATAGAGTCTCGCAGCATCTCTATAGCCGTTTCCTGATGTGGTCGCAGCTCTCTCACAAGTCAGACTCTTTAACGAATTTACCTTTTCTCATCTCACCCTTGCGATCTTTTATTTTATCGTATGCTAACTGAAGACATTCTTCTAACGATGTACCCATTAATTCAGCAATCATTATCAGAACCACAACACAATCACCTATCTCTAATTTTGCCGCAAGGGTGGCCGGATCAAATAACAACTCGTCCCTCAGTTCAACGACCTCTTCAAGTAACTTTGAGTTTTGTGTTAATGTTGTAGCGCCATGAACTACATCAAACATATTACGTTCTTCTGCCCATTCTAACGTCTTTGTGATCAGCTCTTTCATTTCATCCCCTCTTTAATTAATTTACCCACTAATATTGCAACGATAAAACCGACTGCAAACCAGACTATTAAGAATGCCATTATGATTCACCATGCCATTTTATAAATAACAGTAAAATACACGCAAACATTACTACATCACCAACATACATTACGTTTTGTTGTGCTGCCTGTGTTGCTAGCACTAGCCCAACCACCGATAGTAAGATCATAAATTTATAAAGATATCGCTCAACCATCCTTTTGCCTCCTTAGTAAGCACTCCAAAGCTAACGATGTTTGTTTTTGTAGAGTTTTTCTGTCATTCTCTAAATTAGAGATTTGTTGAGCGCTAAATCCTATCTTAGCCGCCAACTCTGCCTGAGTTAACCCTAGCCTGACTCTCGTTTTTCTAACGCTTTTTACTTTTCGCATTTCTAATTGGACTACCTATCGTTCAATGTATTTGTTATCACAGCTTAGTATCCATGGCGGGGTTGCGTTCGATGATCGAGAAGATCTCGTCTTTGTTCCGACTCCAAAAATTCGTAGCTTTGCCACCATCCATCTCTCGAATTTCTTCATCTGTAAAATCCCTCCAATCTTCTATTAAATGTTGCTCGCAACCTATCACTAAATGTGTTGCTGTGTACGTTATACTATATGCCGGGTATATGAGTATATTTTTAATTTCTCGCCGGTTTCCTATAGCCCCTTCAAGATTAGCCCCTTCAAGATTAGCCCATCTCAGATTAACCTCTTCAAGATTAGCTCGCCCAAGATTAGCTCGCCCAAGATTAGCTCGCCAAAGATTAGCCAATCTCAGATTAGCCCCTTCAAGATTAGCCCCTTCAAGATTAGCCAATCTCAGATTAGCCTCTTCAAGATTAGCCCCTCTCAGATCAGCCTCTCTCAGATTAGCCCCTTCAAGATTAGCTCCTTCAAGATTAGCCCCTTCAAGATTAGCCAATCTCAGATTAGCCTCTTCAAGATTAGCCCCTCTCAGATTAGCCCCTTCAAGATTAGCCCATCTCAGATCAGCCCATCTCAGATTAACCTCTCTCAGATTAACCCCTCTCAGATTAGCCCCTTCAAGATTAGCCCATCTCAGATCAGCCTCTCTCAGATTAGCCTCTTCAAGATTAGCTCGTCTACCCCCCGGCTCATCATTGAGCCGTTTTTTATGGGCGACTAGAATTTCCTTAAGCTCTTCAGTACTAAATTTCATTATCTATCCCTCGTTGTTAGTTTATGAATTAACTATAACTTAGGCTAATCACAACAACAACAACTTAGTTATACTTATATGTTATAGTAACTATGTTTTTATAATGTTTAGTTATTAAAGATTTTTCGCGAAGATGCGATTTTAACGTG
>Ga0208794_1000391_pt1 | contig 30071 bp, 44 predicted proteins | sample 32_taG_FD_184106 | JGI IMG/M metagenome (GOLD analysis project Ga0208794, IMG submission 184106) | Marine viral communities from the Gulf of Mexico - 32_GoM_OMZ_CsCl metaG (SPAdes) (version 2) | ecosystem: Environmental > Aquatic > Marine > Oceanic | place: Atlantic Ocean: Gulf of Mexico... | reverse complement strand
TTAACTCTTTACATAACCAATCCGACCAATCTAACAAAACTTTATGCCAACTACTATTATTCTGATGAACACCAATATGAATATCGGATATACAACAAATCTTAGATTGTTTGAAGTAGAGATCTTTCACTTTCTAAATAATATAATATAACAAGGTAAAATCAATGAGTACCACACTAGTTACATCAGTTTATTATAGCGACAGAGAAGGACCTTTAGGGGGAAGATGTTGGCAAGAACAATATTACTTTTCATCATTACAAAATATCTATAACTTTGGATTACCAATTGTTGTGTATTGTGATGATAGAGGTTATCCTAAAGTTAAAAGGTATCTAGAATACTTAACTTCCGTAACAGGTGAAAAAAGATGGAAAATTCTTAAAAGTGAACTAGGAGATTTTAAGTATAAAGACATAATTAGAGAACATAGAGAGTCTTGCATTGATTACCAAATCGAACAAACCGAGTTAAGGAAAAAAACTAATCCTGAAGAACCCGGTTTCTTTCATGCAAGATGTGAAATTTTATGTCATAGAAAATTATACTTTACAAAAAGTGTAGCTGATCTTAATCCTTTTAATACTGATAATTTTTGTTGGATTGATTCTGGTATTACTCATTGGGCTCTTACACCCTTTAGTAAAGGTGGTGTTGAAATTAATAACTTCTTTGATAAACGTCATTACTGGCCTTGGAATAAAAACAACATTTACACACCTGAAATAGGTAAAGGTATTGACGCTTTAATTACTAAACATGGTATGTTTGAATTTAAACATAACAATATATGGTATAATTCTCATCATATTCATACATTATGTGAATTGTTAAAAGAAGATTACGGTATAGATGAACCTATGATTAGTGAACAACTAGTAGGTGGTTTAATTGGGTTGAAACCTAGTGAATTTGATAAACTATTTGAGTTTTATGAAAATGGGTTAGAAAAATTAGCAGCAACAAGACCACCTAAATCAGATTTCTTTACTGAAGAAATAATTTTAAGTGCTTATAATTTAGTACGTAAACCATTTACTATTCATTTTGATGATTGGCCTCATGACGGTCAAGATGATCCAGCATTTGTATGTTATGGTGATGAAAATGAAAAGAGAAAAAGTATGATACAATTTTATAAAGTTTGGGACATAGTTAAAACCTATGCCCCGTCTTCTATACCCGAATATCGATCTGCTTAATAATGCAGTTCTTCTTCATTTGCAGGCCGAACATATACTTTTTGTTCGGCCTCTTCTGTGTGCATTAGTTCTTCATAAACACGTTCTTTGTATTCATTAACTGCATCAAAGTGTCTTTTTTCTTTCTTAATACGGTTAATAAATGCATGAAATGCAATCGTGGTAAAATATGAAAATGGATTATATTTGTTACCTTTACTATCAACAGCATTAAGATCAAACTTTTTATTGAATAATGCTGTAAACATTTTAACGATAGCATCACCAACCATTTCATCTTTATATGAATAATTGATAAAGTTAGGAGCGTAACTTAAACCATGAGCAATTTTAGTAATCATATCACCAAGTTCATCACTACAATCACCACTGTTATAGTATTCTTCAATAGCTTGTTTAAACTCACGTGAATTTACATAATGCTCTTTACTTTTAGGTTTAATTTTTTGACCATTTTTTGGTTTCTTTGACTGCATGGCACCATTATAGTAAAATAGGGAACGAATAGTTCAACTATTTCTCTTGAAAGTCAATAACTTTTGTTTGAATATTTTCTTTATGGTATAACTCTATTCGTTTTTCAGAATGTTGTTGACCATAACGTAATTGATCTGCTATATCTAATATAACTAACTTAGATTTATCTTTATGTAGTCTTAAACCTCTTCCGATCGATTGAAGTATTTTAATTTTTGCTTTACCGCCTGATGCAAAAATGATATAATGAAGATTGTTAATGCTAATACCAGTACTGAATATTTTACTAATAGCAATACAAATAATATTGTTATTGCTTTCAATAAGTCTTTTAACTTTATCACGTTCTTCAACATCTACTTCACCTTGAATAAAATATACTTGTTTATCTTTATTTTTACTTAATACGTTATATAGTTCCTCACCATGACGTATATAATCAACGAGTATAAGAGTATTCTTTTTTACTCCAGTTGATAATTTTTCTATAATATTATTTCTAAAAGTATTGGTAAACAAAAAATCAAACTCTTGTCTATATCTTTCACCCGGGTCATTTAGTTCAGATGAATAACGAGGTTTATTTTTGTAATGTAGTTTAACAATTTGAACTAATGCATTACTAACATATTTTTCCAATCGTAATTCATAACTACCTTTTTGATATATTGTTGGTCCTATTTTACCGAAAATGTTCCACAAATCAGCATCATTATCAGGTAATGTACCGGTAAAACCGAACTTATGATTAGTGTTAATCTTTTTAATTATTTTGTTTACCTTATTACCTTTTCGTAATTTATGACACTCATCAATTATAAGAAAGTCAACATAGTTAATCCAATCAATATCGCTTTTATTACTTTGCAATATACCAATATTTGCTACAACCACGTTATCGGTAATGTTGACCGGGTTACTACCTGTCCATTTACCGTGTGTAAATGATACTTTATATTTTTCAAAGTCACCATATGTTTGATTAACCAGACCTAAATCAGGTACTATAACTAATGCTTTCCACGACTCTTTATCTTGACAAGAATTATAAACTCGTTCAAGTAAATTTGCCATAGTCAACGTTTTACCACCAGCTGTTGCTAATACAACAACACCTCTACCAAACTTCATACATTCATCAACAATTTCTGATTGATAATCACGTAACTCTAAAGCAAGAGATACTTTATCTCCTTTAAGTTGAGGTTTTATAACGTCTTTTATTGTATCATCTAATTCAATAGGTTCATTAGGTAATTCCTTGCGTATAAACTTTATTATATCTAAGGTCATACCAACTTCATATTGACCAGCTGGTGTTATAATATAGGTACGTGAAGGCATATACCATGCACCTCGTCGTCTAGCAAAGACAGCACCTTCATTAGGGTAGGAAAAATGTTCTCTTATTAGATTAATCTCATCTATTTTAAGATAAGCTTTTTTCTTTTTCTTGTCGTAACTAAAAAGAGCCATTACAGTTAATATATATTATTAACTATAGGTATCAATGTTATTGTGGTAATTCTTCTTTACTTAACCCGGCTCCGAAATTAATATATGCATTAGTATCAACTGAAAACCCATCCTTTGCAAACATTTCTCTAAAATAGTCTATATAAAGTGCATCAAATTTACCCCAACGTACTAATTCAACATAGTTCATTAGAGGCGAATCACCCATTCCTTCATATCTGTCTAAAAAGGTACCACCTTTACCATGTTTACAGGACATGTACTTCCATTTTTTAGAATAATCACGAAAATGTTCTCCTGTTTCAAGCACCCAACCAGAAAAATCTTCTCTTACAGAAACTAACAATTCAAAAAACCGTTCTGTATTCCAAATAGCAGCTTGCAAAGAGTTTCTATACTCATTATCTTTGCTTATAAATCCAAAATTATCATTATTAATAATACCCTTTTCAACTACTAACGGTTCATCAGGACTTGGCATTGATAAACATCTTATTTTTGTAATATCATTTTCGTCCATATAACTCATAGCTTGTTTAAAGTTATCAGTAATAACATCTTTAACTAAAATTTGATCTTCCACCATTAACAAAATATATTTGGTATCGATCTTTTTCTTTTCTAGCGCTCGGGCTAGCATCGGTTTAAAATGTGATGCATCGGGCCTTATAATATGATCAGTCTTTACCCAATTAATTAAATCACTTTCAAAGTGTTTGTGGTTACAAACAGCTTTAACTTTATACGGACAATCAGGCCAATGTTTTTTAAAATATCTTTCCCACACCTTTAGAATTGGTTGGTATGGGTCTGACGATAAAACTAATACTGTTAATTCAGAGTCTGTCTTCATATTGTTGTAAAGATGGTACATCACCCACCACGTTTTGTTTTTCTGATTGTTTTAATTTAAAATCTACAACCTTTTTACCTTCTTGTATTAAAGGGTTAAAAGTTAAAGATACATAAAGTTCATTATTATAATTTAATCCTTGTTCTTTAGCCTTTTCATATGAATCAAAAAAGTAACTTGCTTTTTTCCAATAATGGGTACCAATTAACCCGTCGTTTGATACGACTTGTTTTTCTAAAATTTCTCTAGCTGTTCTATCTGGACCATATTTTGCATAGCTATAATGAGGATCGCAAGTATTAACAGTAACTACACATGCATCGGGATCTGTTTCAGAAATAAATTTAGTAAATCTGCTACTATCCCAGTCCAGTACTTGATCTACATTAGTTTGTAACATTGGTTCGTCATCTGGAATAGCTCCTTTTAATTTATAAAGTGTTTCAGCAGGCCCAGATGTTACTTCTGGTAAATAAAATATTCTTGCATTAGTACAAAACGACCCTATAATATCTGCTACGTTATGGTTCTTTACGTGTTCTTGTAAAGCAATAAAATACACCATACTAGAATCAATGTTCAATGATTCATACGCTCTTTGAACCATTGTTTTACCTTTTATATCAATATAAGGTTTTGGGGTTTCTATTCCTTCATTAGAAAAAGAAGAACTTTTTCCTGCCATTGGAATTACTATATTCATTTTTCTTTAAATTATATTTGATTGTTGAAAAAACGCAGTCAGCTACACCTTCACCACCACGTATTGGTAACACATTTACACCTTTAATATTTCTAACTTCGTAAATTGCATCACTAGGACAGTATTTAAACCCAACAGCTTTCATAATTTCATAATCTTGGTAATCATCACCAACATAACCAACTTGCGATGGTGTTAACCCATCCAGATTACAAATATGTACTAATTTTTCTACTTTATTAGTAACGTTAGGGTTAACATAATAATGTTTTACTCTTTTAGACTTTGCATAATTTACATTTACTTCTTTACAACCGGTGAATAAAGCAATATCAATATTAAGTTCCTTTTTAAATCTTCTTAAAGCAGTAATATCTTTATAGTTATATTGTTTATGGGTTACCATACTATCTATATTAATAGAAGCTTTACCATCTGTAAGCACACCATCAATATCAAATAAAATTAGTTTAGGTTTTTTCATTACATAGTTTCGAGTTTTTGTATCTCGATAATATTCTTTATATCAAAACTTACACCTTGCCATATTTTTTCAACCTTTTCAAGATATTCAATAATAATTTCTTCGTGTTCAATTTCTTCATTTAGCTTTTTAACCGGGTCTGTATTCCATGCAACTTTTTCTGCTGCAGGTACCGATAATCGAACATTACTAGACTCTTGAATAGATTTAGTAAGTTTTTCAATAAGTTTTTTCTTATTTCTTCTATGAGTGTTAAGTTGTTGTTTATGTCTCATAAGTCGACCAATCCATAAATGCTTACGACCAGGTAATTTGAGTTCATAATCCTTTAGATTAAGTTCATCAATAGCTAGCTGTTCGGTCAATTCTTGAGAGTATTGATCTATGATATCAGACATTTAAATAAATTATGCTATAAATACTATTAATGTCAACATTTAAAAACATTTTTTTAAAATTGCTTGACGAAGATGGTAATGTAGCTGGACCCGGTGGGGCTTTAGGTACATGGACATCATCACAGTTTTCTGGTGATTTTTACGCTCCAGGCGATTCTAGAATGCCCAAAGTATTAGGTGCGGTTCAAAGACGTAATAAGAAAAAGAAGCGTAAAAAGAAGAAAACTAAAAAATGACAGTTGATAATTTAGGGCATTGGACTTATAATGGATTAAGAGAAGAGATACCCGAGGACTTCTTTGGTTTTATCTACATTATTACCAATACAATCACCGGAAAAAAATATATAGGAAAAAAACAAGCTAGAAAAGTAGCAAAACTTCCTCCTCTTAAAGGTAAATCACGCCGCAGACACGTTATTAAAGAAACAGATTGGAAAACTTATACATCTTCTTCAGATAAAGTTAATCACGACCTTATTGAGTACGGCAAAGATAAATTTCACTTCGAAATAGTAAGGTTTTGTTGTTCTAAGTCAGAATTAGCATACTATGAAGCTAAATTACAGTTCGATCATGATGTTTTACTGCATGAAGATAAGTTCTACAACGGTATTATCAATTTACGTATAGGTAAGGTTAAAAAAAGTTGAAAGTAACAGAGAACTCATTATAATCACTACGTGAACTTAGATTTACCCGAATATAATGTTACTCTTATCGACTTTCAGGATATTCACCGTAATTACGAAAAAAATCTATTAGATGAGCTTCATAATTTACAATTACTTGACTCACTTTACGATTTATCAAGAGATTGTAGAAAATTAATACTTCACTATACCATTAAAGAAGCTGTAGACTACTTAAATTCAGTAAAAACCGATAATAAACTCGTACTTTACTTTAATAACACACAATTTTACGAAAGCGAAGTGTTGAATTATATAGATGAAAGCCAATATATGAAATTAATAACGTTGATGTTGGTTAAGATTCGTGGACTTTTACCTATTAAAGTTGTTATCTCTAGTAAGAGTTTAGATTTCTTTAAACATTTATTAGATAAAGATGACGGTAGAGCTAGAGGTACATTGATTCGAATAGTAAACACAATTAATAACTTTAAAGTAGAAAATTTTACATTTCAAAAGGTTAAAAAGTTTGCAGTTAAAAATAATTTAACTTTTTTATCAGGTGAGTATTTTAACAATATGAAAACTAAACAGATTGCTTTTAAATAAATAATATTATGAAGTTTGACCAAGCTCTAAGAGAAGGGTATAATAACTATGTTTCAGAGGACGAAGAAACTATTTCAATAGGTAGAAATACTTTAGAAAAAATTAAAAATATTTTAATTGATAAAGAAGTTGTAGGTATTGCTATCGATAGACTTAAAAAAGGACCTGATCCAGATAATCCAGATTTCGATGCGGCGGGTATTGCAGGTGGTGAGATATATTTTAAAGTAGATGATTTACTTAAACAACCCGTTAAAGATGAAGAAGAAGCATCTATTGAGTTAAAAGATGATCCATATGATTTCGAAGCAGATGTTGAAGCTCATGGTGCAAAAAGTAACATGATTGGTTCAGCTTTTGGTACATCTGCAGGTAGAGCAAGAACAGCAGTAAAACAAAGACAGGCTTTAATGAATAAAGGTGTAGATTTATATCATAAACGCACCCAAGAGCTTTCAGATAAGATGGATAAAGCTTTACAAACAAAAACATTACCTGTAGGAAAATACTAATGAAAATAAAAAGCAAATTTTTCAAAATTATAAAAAATAAACGCGGTGTTTTGTCAGAACTTGCGCCAGTACCTGATTTATCTCAATCACCAGCTGCAGCTGGTGGACGTGGAGGTGGGGAAGAAATAATCGCAGCACGTGAAACTGAAACTATTAAAGAACCAGAACCTCAAGTAAAACAACTTACATCAGCTGGTGAAGTCGAACTTATAAGACTAATTCGTAAAGCTTTAGTTTTAGAGCCAACAGAAGGAACCATTCCTTCAACTATTTTAGATGACGAAATAAATGAGGATAACGGAAGAGAAAAATTAATGGCAATGAAAAATTTCATTAATACATACTCTGACGATCCTGATATAGATTATTAATATGAGCAAATATAAATCACTACTCGATGTTTATTCTGAAAACACTATAGGTAAAAAACTTGAACCTTTAGTACGAGAACGCGTACAAGTTTACTTTCAAACAGATGAGGATAATCAACCTAAAGTTATTGGAGCTATCGATGACGATACTGCTGCAAAATTAAAAAGAAAAATATTAAACAGTAGTGAAGGAACTGTAAAAATTCTTAACGATATTCTTGTTAAATGTGATTGGAAAGGTACTAGTGAAAAAGAATATATTCAGAAGATTTTAGGACCAGTAAATGAAGCTGTTGAAAGTACTTCTGATGTAAGGAATGCAGAACTTAAAGAATTTGCATCACAAAAGAAAAACAAAACATTGTTTTTAGATACAATGTTACAAGCTGCTGAAAACGAAGAAACATTTAGTATTATAGACCCGTTAGAAGATGCAGTAAAAGCGGTTTTTTCAAACCCTCACGAGACCATTCAAGATATTTGCTTAATTAACCCTACTTTGAATAATGTTGGTGTGGGTAAAGGTGAAATTGCAATAACAATGTTTTCTAATGCCGTAAAAGGTGATGTAGGTGATTTATATTTCCCGGGATTTGGTGACGTTGAATTAAAAGGGTTAAGTGGTAGACCTGGTAAAACTGGTAATGCATTCGCTGCTATGAAAACATTACCTAAGATGTTAAAAGATTTAAAAGGTCAAGACGTATTTACTGGTAGTGAAATTAGAGACAAATATAAAACATTAGCAAAAAATAGAAATGAATTATCTAGATACTTAGATAAAGTTATACAAACTATTGATGATAAATTTGAACAAGGTACTTCTGATAGTATTAAAGAAGTTTCTGAATTTATTGAAGAAATCGATAACGATAGTGATGTTAAACTTAAAGATGCTAATGATTTAGAATTTCAGCTTAAAAACGATTTAGTTAGAATTTTACCTAAAGTAGTTAACAAAACTTCTTACAATGCTGTAATAAATCGAGTTTCGAAATATTTTAACTCATTAAGAGATTACATTAATGCAAATGAGAATAAAGTAGTAACTGGAAAAGATAATGAATCGTCTACAACTGACCCGGTTATTAAAAATTTCTTTCTTAATGAATGGGGCTTTTCTAAAGATGAACTTATTGCCGGTTTTCTAGAATTAGCAAGTGAAGCTAAATTTAACACAAAAGATTTTAAAGCAGGTTTAGATCAAATTTTAGATTTAGAAACAATGAGATCATTAGCTAGAAAAAGAGACGATAATCTTTTAAGAGCTATTATCGGTGCTTTACAAATTTCAATGTATAAAGAACATGAAAAATTTAAAATTATTTTATTCATGAATGATAATACAATGAATGGGTTTCCACTTATGCCTCAAGGCGAATCAGTTAAAGAACGTTTTGTTTATACTTTTAATGTAATAAAAAGATTAATTGACGAAAACAAATTAAGTATTGGTTTGAGTATTGATTCAAGATCAAAAGGTGTAGCAATTAAATTAAACGTATGAACGAACAATCATTAATTTTCGAAAAATATTTAAGAGTTGTAAATGAAGGTGGTGCGGCTGGTCATATGATGCACCCTTTCGATTTACCTAAAGTTGTAAATCTTATCGATCTGGTTCGAACATTTCAAGATGCAGATGAAAAATTAGAAGAAGGTCAATCAACTATTAAATTAGACGGTGTTAATTTAAGTTTAAAAGTTATTGGTGAAGGTAATGAAAAACAATTTGCATTAGATAGAGGTTCTCAAAAAGAAATTGATGTAAAAGGTATTACCATAAATGATCTTTCAACTAGATTTCCTGTTAATCCACAAACTGGTGAAGTTCATGGTATGGTTCGTAAGGGTGGTACTATATTAAAGATAATGAATGAATCTATTCCGCTTATTAAAGAGGAACTTAAAGATTTAGATTTATGGGACAATCCTTCAAAATTTATTAACACCGAATATATAGAAGGTACCGAAAATGTTATTGACTATGGTGAAAATAAAATTATTGCTTTTCATGGTATAAATCAGTTTTTTGAAAAGACAGATAGAAAAGGAAATGTAACAAGACCATCTGAATTAAAACCAAATGTTTTTAAAGATGAAAAAGGTAAATTAAGAAAAGAAAAAACAGTTTCACGTACAGTTGATTATGACCACAAAGCTTTAGATTCTTTAAGAGAAAAGGTAAAACCTATCGCACAAAAATATGGGTTTGATGTTGAAACGGGTATATACGCAACTAAAAAAGGTGAACCTAATTTTGATAATGTTCTTAATCAAGATTTTTCAATAAACTTAGGTGATAATGTTTTAAAGATGAAGTTAAGAGATTATATTAACAGCTATAATCACATACCTAAGGTTAATAGAATTACAAATAAACAAGGCAAATCTATTGGAGCAGTAAGTAAAGAAAATTATATTAATATATTAAACTCTGATAAAGTACCTTTGAATCAAATATATGATGAACAAGATTATGATACGGCTATATCAGGTGCTTTAACATATCATTTAACTAAAGAATTGGGTAATGAATTGCTTAAAAATTATACTACCGATAATTATGGTGATGCAGATAAACACGAAGGTATAGTTATTTCACATATTGATTATGGTAAAGATGGGTTAGGTAACCCCAATTCAATTAAAATTACCGGTGAATTTATTTTATCTGGTATGGGCGGTGCATTAGCTTCTAATCGTTCAATTAAAACAGACGAAGATGATCAATCCGCACCAGCTGCTAATATGGGTAATGGCCATATGGACTTTTCATCTTATTTTACAAATCCAAGAAGTAGTAAAGATCCTGGTGGTACTGGATTTAAAGGTAAAATAGTTAAGTAACTATATGTCTTCATTTGTTGAGATTGACCCCTCAATTGATTATTTTAGAGCAGATTGTACAATTTTTAACTACGATATTGTAGTATTACTTACTTCTTCTGGTCCTTATCTTTTTGAGTGTAGTATAGGCGGTTATATACCACCAGCACAGGGGGGTAGAATCAACAATATTAATTTTGATAAACTTAAACAATTAATTATTGATTTAAAACCTAAAAAAATTATTATACCTGAAGCTTACGTTAATAATTATTACCCCGAATTTAAAAAATTTATATATAGTTTAGATTTTCCTTTAGATAAATTTATAGTTTTTATTCAAAAAGAACAAAATTTTTATTATAAGGAAATCCATGATGTTGTGGATTGGTTTTATGAGTATGACACCATCCCTAATATTACATATCATTCAATAGGCCATAACGTACCAGCTGGTGACGAAAATTATAAGAGATTTAAAAATTTTAATTTTTGTAAGCAAGGTTTTTTATGTGAAACATTTTCTAAACTTTATAATTTAAAAGATACTACTTTTGATAAAGAATGGGAAAAGCGAAACAAAAGAGAAATTAATCCTTATAATTTAATTTTTTATGGTAATTTGCATACTAGTATAAGACCCACTATTTTCGAAGTTTTAAATGAGAGTAAAACTCTTTCATTAAAGGACGTACATTATGGTGATGAAAGTTTAACTAATTTAGTTTTAGATCATAAAGGTATTCTTGTATCTATGGATGGGTTAGTATACAATACTATTAGAGATGTTGAAGCTGGTATAAATGTAACACCTAGTATTAAAATAACTAGAGCTAACGACTGTGTTATTGAAAAAAATAATGTTACAATGTTTGGTACCCGTAAACTTTGCAAAATAGAGCCTAGATTTTTCGAAGTAAAAATTGATAAAAAAGAAACAGAATTATTAATTCGTCAATCTATAGACGAATATATGGAAAACGAATTTACAGATTATAATAAATCTAAAAGACAAGCTAAATATCATTTCTTTATTACTCTTTTACAAAAATTTTATAATGTTGAATTTTTTATATTTGATATTTTGTTTAACGAAAAGTTACAAGAGTTTTTAGATAATATACCATTAGATATAAACTTTGAAATACTAGGAAAGTGCGCAGATGCTGATGCATTAGCTAGTTATAATAAAGATATATTGTTTAATGATTTTGTTCTTAATGTTTATGATATTTTCAATCAAAAATTTAAAGAACTGTATTTAGATTGGTATAATAATTAAATATTATTAATGTTAACGTTTAAAGACTATTTCTTAAAAGAGCAAATTACTAGAAAAATAGTTTTATTTCCCGGTTCATTTAAACCGCCTCATAAAGGTCATGTTGAATTAATAAAAAGATTTAAAGAAATGGTCGGGCCTGAAGGAATAGTAAATGTCATCGTTACAGAACCGTCACCTAAGTCTAGAAGATATACACCAGATGGTAAGTATATACCCGGTACAGTAGCAGCTGACATATTAAAAGCTTATATTAGTGCATTAGGTTTACGCAACGTAAATGTTTCTACAGCTAAAAATGCAGTTGGTGAAGTTTATGATTTTATAAAAGATTATGCAACGCCAGGTGATCAAATTTTAGTTGGTGTCGGTGGTAAAGGTGACGATAAAGCACGATATAATAATATAGATAAACATACACCCGAAGGCGTTAGTGTTGATGTACAAGTTGCTGATGTTGTAAGTGACGAAGGTGGTGAAGTTAGTGCAAGTAACTTTAGAAATATTATCGATAACTTAAGTTTAGAAAATCTTAGAGCTTTTGTACCCAATGAATTAGCTAATAACGAAGAGATATTAAAATACGTATATAGTGAGTTGAGTAATCTTCCTTCTGATTAAATTTTTTAGTGCACGTTAATGATCTTAAAAAAGCCGCGTTTTATCATGTAATGAAAACCGGTGGTACTTCTTTTCATATGACTATAGCTCGAATGAGTTCATTATTGGGGAGAGAACCCACAGAAGAAGATAAGTGGAAAATAATTATGGGTATGCACGGGTCATACACTGAACTTCTTAATAGATTTCCTGATGTGTATAGTAAGATAAAAAATTATTATAAATTTTGTTTTACTAGAAACCCTTTTAGTCACGCTGTTAGTTTATATTTTCATGTTATTAACAGACATAGATGGCCAAAAGAAATGCATAAAGATTTAGATAAAAATATTATAGGTGAAGAAGATTACAAAAGCTTTAACAATTACTTAGAAAATATTTATGTACCGCAATCAACTGTAACTTTTCAAGATCCTAATTTTATGAATGACGAATGGTTTAAATTTGAAGAATTGGATCATAGTTTTAATATTCTATTAGATAAATTTGAATATAATAAAGTTGAATTAATGAAAACAAATTCAACAAAAGAGTTTACTAGTAAAGGTGGTAGGGAAGGTAATATATTTGACTTAGAATACCCTGCTGACTATAAAGATATGTACGATCAGCAGGGTATTGATATTATTTCTAAACGATGTAAAGAAGAATTAGATAGATTTAATTATTGTTTTTAAAATCTATTCATTAAAGCTTTGATAACTTCATCATTAATAGCTTGATTATTATCGTCGTCTGCGACAACTTCTACTTCAACACCTGGTTCTTCAGCTTGTGCTACTTCGCAAGGAGAAGGTTCGTCTACTTGATGACTATGTACTTTAGCTTCTTCTTCGTATTTTAGATAATGATATATATCAGAAACATAATCACTAGCTTTTGTAAGTTTAGCTTGAACCCAACCTTCTAATTCATCATAATTCTTAATTAGATCGAGTAATTTGGGAGCATATTCAGCTAACTTATAAAGTTCAGACTTAGCCATATCAACTTCATGGTCGTCAATCTGCTCTCTTTCTTCATCTTCTACTTCAATTTTTGTTAAAGTTGGGCTACCTAATCCACCAGCAGAATCTTGAGCATGAGGACCAAGTCCCACACCATTCAAAGGTGATAAAGTTGCTTCATAGAGTTCAGTTAAACTCTTTTCGTCTTTATTCATACATATATTTATAAATACTTGTATGGATTTTGACTCTCTTTTAAAATTAATGGAAGAAGATTTTGAGTTGAGTGATATTTTAGAGAAAAAAGGATCTAGATGCACAAAAACCACAAAACAAGCTAGCTCTTACCTTGCAAGTAAGAAGTATATGAAGTGTGTAAAGAACCCTTCCGGTAAGGGATACAAAAGGATACATTACGGAGATCCAAAGAGACGTATTAAAAAGAGTAATCCTAAAAGACGTAAAAGTTTTAGAGCAAGACATAAGTGTTCTTCTGCGAAGCCAGGTACAGCAAGATATCTAAGCTGTAAGAACTGGTAATATGCATAAAAAAATTGATGTTGTAATTATATCTGTGACTATTTTGGATAGCCCTTTAATAAGGGACTTTATTCACAAATATCACAACTTTTTTAATTCAATATATTATATTTTTACATATAATAATGAAACTTATCCCGATGATTTAGTTTGTTCTGCAGAAACCCCGTATACTGAATTTATAAAATCCGATTTAAAAGATAAATGTAAATTTATTACAAGACATCATCATCAAGACAATAGTTTGTGTTCTGATTGGAGAGATTCATGCATGCAGGATTTTTTAAATCAATCTACCGGTGATTATATTCTTTCTCTAGAACCTGATATGGCTTTAGATTGGGATAAAGCTTTAGATATTATAAACAAAAAACCATTTAAATTCATGTCTGTGTGGAGAGAAAGATTTTGGCCTTGTTTTTGGTTATGTAAAAAAGAATTATTAAGTGATTTAAAATATAAAACTTTTTCTGCTTTTGGTAATAATATTAAACAACAGGCAAATATTGAATACAATAAAAAAATAACTTACATAGATAATAAATTTGAAGTTATCGATGTTGATGAACAAGATTATGATCATTTTAATTTAATTTCCACTCAAATTGTAGATAAGATTGATAAAAATGATATTTTACTATTAGATAATGAAGATATATGGTGGGAACATTATAGTGGTATTACACAAGGTTATGTAAGTATGGTAGACGGAGACGATAGATGTAAAAAATTTTATAATAGATGTTTAGATTATACAAATGTTGATTTATTAAATATATGGAAAGAACGTTCATTAAAAATAATAAACCAAAAATGAAAAATTGTATTTTATTATTATTTTTATTATTAGTCGGATGCTCCGGTTGGGAGGTAGTAGAATCCGATTACTGTTGTGGTGGGCATATACACCACCATCATACTCACCATACAAGAACCGTTTATGTTTATGATGATCACGATCACCACCATTATAGAAAAAGAGAAAAAAGAAAAGATTATTCGCCACCTAAAATATCTAGACCCACACCACCTAGCAGACCACTTCCAGTTAATGGTGTACCAAAAAGAAAACCGTTAGAATCACGAAAACCTACAGAACCAAGAGACCCGTGAACAAAAACAATATGAGAACATTTAATAAAAAAATTGAAAAGTTGTTAGAAGATTACCCATTAGATACGTTTCCGAGAGAGAATGTTAAAAGAACCAAGCAACAAGATAAAGAAACAAAAAAGATGGTTAATAAGGGTAAAACAAATCAAAAGAAAAAAGTAAATTTAAAGAAGAAATAATATGTCACTTAGAACTGTTTTAAATGGTGGTTATCAAACCTATGAATATCAAAAATTTGTTGAAATTTTAAACGATACAAATTTTCCACCCGTAACTGCTGTTTGGGATTCAACTAATCCCGTTACTAGCAAAACTCAAGTTTTTCCTAAAACTGCAATACTTACATATGATATAGGTCAAGCTCAAACAAACTCACTACCTTTTGGTGATAACAGTTCTATAGATGCTTTTGGTAGATTAAGAGTAAGTAATCCTACTGCAATATTTTCTGCAAAACAATTATATAGTAAAAGAGATTTTGTTTATGATGAATTAGGTAACGGTACAGCTGGATGTAGACATAGTTTTGGTGATACCGGAACAGTGTTATATACATTAAATTCCGGTGATTATGCAATAAGGCAAACGTTTCAAAGTTTTAGTTACCAACCAGGTAAGTCGCAACAGTTTTTAATGACCGGTATTTTAAGTGGGGGTGATGATTTAGATATGTGTTACGGTGCATTTAAATCAAATACATCTGCTGATTATGATCAATATAATGGTGTATTTTTTAGAATGAACGATAATGTTCTTTCTGTAAATGTTCAAAATGCTTTTGGTAATGCACCATCTATATCTATACCGCAAAGTTCGTGGAATTTGGATAAGTTAGATGGTAACGGTCCAAGTGGTTTAACCCTTGACATGTCAAAGGTTCAGATATTTACTATTGACTTTGAATGGTTGGGATCCGGTAGAATAAGATTTGGATTTAATGAAAAAGGTCAAACAATTTATTGTCATGAAGTACTTAATGCTAATGTAATTGCATCTACTTTTATACAAAACCCCAATTTACCTATTAGAGCAGAAATAAGACAAAATGGCGCTACAGCTGGTCAATTATTACACATATGTGCTAATGTAAATTCTGAAGGCGGTGTAAGTAAACAAGGTTCGTTACGTTCTTTTGATACAGCATTAGATACATCAAATGTAGAAATTTCTATCCCCGTTAAAACCGAATGTTCTATTTTAATGTTAACATTATCTGCCACAAGACAAAATGCTGTTGTTACACCTCAAGATTTTAGTGTTATTAACACCGACTCTAATATAGATACAAGAATTAGAATTATAAGAAACCCTTCATATACCGGTACTTTCACTCTACAATCAATTCAAGATTCTGCTGTAGCTGTGGGGGTTGGAGGATCAGGGTTTCAATATATTAGTGGTGGTCAAGTACTATCAACAGTATTTGTATCAAAAGATAATGCTGCTGATTTAGCTACATTAAAAGAAAGTTTTGTTACATTTGGTCACGATATTCAAGGTACTTCAGATGAATATCATATATTTGTTACACCATTAAAATCCGGTGCGGGATCTGGTTTATATTTTGCCGCTGCTAACTGGCTTGAAGACGCATAAAATTATCTCGGTAAGCTATAAATACTTTTGATATGAGTATCGCAGATAAATTTAGAGGTTTACCAATTGAAGAACTTATCGTATCGCCTTTAGTTGGTATTTCAAAGGGACAAGCAAAACTTAATGATGTTACTTGGCAGTACATTAATGAAATCGGATTTACCACGGATAAAGATGGTAAAAAGACACCCAATAACATTGACGTAGAAATTAACCGTTACGTTGAAGTTGAAGGTCAACCCGAGCCTCAATTACAAACTTTAAAGAGCAAAGTACCTCTTTTACCTCTTATTCCTCTCCCTGCATTAGCTGTAACTACTGCTGATATTGAATTTACTATGCAAGTTGATGAGCAATCTGCTCATACAGACTCAAGAGACACCGAAACTGATGTGAGCGCTAAAGCTAGTTATAGTTCTTGGTGGGGTCTTAAAGTAAGTGCAAGTATGTCAGGTAAAGTTGCTACTCATAGTGAAAATACTCGTAAAACTGATAACTCTGCTAAGTATGATGTTAAAGTTCATGCAGAGCAATTACCACCAACAGAAGGTATGTTAAAACTTTCCGATGCATTGGTAACAATGATCGAACCTGCAATTGTTAACCCTGGCGGGTCAAGTAGTTCAGGCGGTGGATCATCGTCATAGTTGATTATCGCGGTAAGTCACCTTAAATTATGGTGATGAACGTTATCTCGTTACAAACTCTAATAAAGACTATTAAGTCGTCGATAGTAAGGTCGACTGAAGTATTAGAGAAACATCATTTAAAACGTTTAAGTGATTATTTTAACGAGGATGGTACCCCGAAAACAGTTGAGCTGGTACTTGATGGTAAAAAATGTCAAGTACCAGCTTTTACTTTAGTTAATCATCAAACATTAACTATAGATGGTCTTGAAATGGAATTCAAGGCCAGACTTTTTGATTATGAATTACCAAAAGATAAAGACTGTGATTGTGAAGTACTTGTTGATGTAAAGAAACCTAAAGATGATAACCCAGATGAGTTTGCTCATATAAAGATATCATTTAAGCAATCAGATTCACCTGAAGCTTTACAGAGAATTAATGACCATCTTCTTCAAACGTTAAATTTATGATAGGTACAGGTTTACCTTGTCCAGTTTGTGGAACAAGATTGCAATTAACTATCGATTTTATTGTTGAAAATCCCGCTGCAGCATGCCCAACGTGTGGTACTATTATGAAGTTTCCTAGAAACGAAAAATTGTTTGAAAAATTTAAAGAAGCTAAAAAAGATATAGAAAAGTATAAGAAGCAAATTAAAAGCTTTATGTAAAAAAAAGACCCGCCGAAGCGGGTCTTAAACCAACAATATTTTAGAAACTAAGTTTAGCGCCCAATGTCCATTGAACGTCGTCCTCAACTGCTAAAATACCACCAAAGTCATTATCCATATAACGAACACCGGCATAAGGTTTAATAGCGTACTTGTCATACGAAACTCTTGCACCAGCATACAAAGATTCATTGTCGTCAATGAAATATGCCCCAACTTTAGGTGTAATACTTACGTTATCGATCACACTGTAACTTCTGCTTAATTCGACTTGAACACCGTTCAAATCAAGATCAACATCATCAACATATGCAAGTGTTAAATCAGCAACTTGACCCAATACAGGCAATTTACTAAATGTACCACCTACGCTATACTGAAATGAATCTCCAAGAGCACCATTAACCAAGTGATAAACAGCTTGGGTATCAAGCGTAAAAGCGTAATTACCCAAAGATTTACCTGCAATAGAATCGACTTCATAAACTAATCCAACCCCTGCATGATTTTGAGATGCATCAAGGATATTATTATCAGCTCCAGACCAAGTATTGCCAGGGACGAAATAATTGAATGCATAACCATGCAAACCTTCTTTAATTTCCTTTACCCCGGTAATACCGAAATATGCCGAATCTTTAGCTCTTGCAGTACCTAAGATTGTAAAATCAGAGGTATAACCAGCGTCTACTTTAACCTGCGCATTACCGTTAATAGTAAGGGCAGCCAACAAAATGAGAGAAAATAAGGTTTTCTTCATGTAACTATTATTTAATATTTTCTATAATAATCAACGTATGTAGATAAATATTAAGAACACAATAATTATAGTTATGGCTGAATCAAAAAAACAAGAAATCTTAGAGTTAGTTGCAAATTACGTAAAAAATATTGATTTATTTACTGAAAAAAATAATAAATCAGCATCTACTAGAGCTCGTAAAGCCTTAGCTGACTTAGTAAAATTAGCAAGAGATGAAAGAAAGAATATTCTTGAATCTAGAAAATCAGATGAATAGAAGTTTTAATAATATATATAGAAACTATTTTTTAAATGAAATAGCTGATAATGATGTAATAGGTTTGGTTGAACCTATTGAAATACAAGATATCGGTGAAATTCATGCTAAAGTAGATTCTGGTAACGGAGCTTATAATGTGTTACACGGTGATATTATAAGCAAACGTGGTAATAATATTATTGTAAAAACAGTTAATGATAAAAAATTAAAAAAACAAGTTGTAGATAAAGTAATAATACATATCGGATCTGGTAATAAAGAAGAAAGACCGGTAGTTTTGTTTGATATAATGTTTGACGGTAAAAAATATAAAGATGTACCTTTTTCTATAGCTGATAGATCTGAAAACGAATACCCGGTTCTTGTAGGTAAAGATTTTGTATCAAAAATTGATAAACTTATTGACGTTGATAAAGAAGAGGAATAATCTATAATAAGTGAGTGCCACATCATAATGAATTAATAGATTTTTTTCCCGTACCTATAAATTTCTTTACGATTTCCCCTGACACAACAAAACAAACACTTGATGTTATATTAAGTGAAATGAAAACTGTATGTAAAGATAAAAAAGCTGCAGATAATGTTATTTCATTTTGCAAAACTAATGACATTAATACTTACCAATCTAAAGATGACATTTATAAAAATGAAAAATTTAATTTTTTAGTAGATGAAATTTTTGATTGTGCTTACACTTATTGCGATAACACTAATATAGATGTCGAAAATTTTGAAATTACTATGATGTGGTATAACATTTATAGTAAGTATGGAGAGAATGGCGAACATTTTCACCCTAATAGTTTTTTAAGTGGTATATACGTTTTAAAAGACGATATTATGGACAAAAATTTTGCAAATAATATTCCTTCACCTGGTAGGACTTGTTTTATGAATCCTATTATGCAAAATTTCGTTATGCATCCAACTGCTAAAGAAGGTGGTTCTAAATATTATACTACTAATGTAATGCCCCAACTTACTTCTGGAACATTAGTACTTTTTCCAAGTTGGTTAAGACATTCAGTAACTAAACATCCAGGTGAACAATATAGAGTCACTATAGCTTTTAATTTAATGCTTAGAGGTAAAGCTGGGAAAAAGAGTTTATTAAACTATATTGAATATTAGTCATCTAATACAAACACTTCGACTAGTTTATCAACAACAGCTTGATCGTTATTAAGATCAATTTTTTGTTTTTCAATTTCCATCCGATTTTCCATTTCTTTGATACGTTCGTTTCCTAAATCTTCGTAATCACCGTATACATTTTCTTCGTCAATAGTATCAAAGCTAATATCTAGTTCATCTGCTCCTGATTCTCTTAAACCGGGTATATAACTATTGATGTCTGCAAATACTAAGTTAAGAAGTTGAGCTGTTTCGTAGTTAGCTTTATTGCGACTTCTTCCTACAAAGTCTTCAATATCTTCAACACTAACTTTACCTTTTAATTGACTAATTGGGTCAGTTAAAGAACCGTAGCACAAAAGAAACATATATCTTTTAGCAATATTAGCACAATCCTTAATGACAAAAAAAGCCGGTTTTTGTTTTATAACAATACCGGTTTCAGGATCTTCAGCTGCTTTGGTTGCAGGGCCTAAGAGATTTTTTTCTCTTAGGCTACAAACTCTTAAAATAGCTTTTTCAAAGCCTAAATCATCATTACTTTTTTTACCCACGCTAATATTTATAAACGTGGGTTATATTTCAAGACTCAGCCATACGAATAAAATCGTAGAACTCTTTACGAGTCTTAACATCGTCCATAAAGTCTTTTGATAGTTTAGAGGTAACCATTGAACAACCATCATGCTTAACTCCTCTAAGACAAGCACAAGTATGGGTAGCTTTAATAACTACTGCAACACCTTTATTCAATTCACAAACTTTATCAATAGCTTGATGAATTTGCATTGTCATACCTTCTTGAATTTGAGGACGACGAGCATAATACTCAACAATACGATTTAGTTTACTCAGACCAATAACCCTACCTTCAAGTGAAGGTATGTATGCAACATGCGCTTTACCTGTAAACGCAAGATGATGATGACTGCAGAGACTTTTAACGGGAATATTAGTCTGAGCAACTATACCATCGTAACCATCAGATGGAAACGAAGTAACTTTTGGAGGTCCATTATAACAACCTGCAATAAGATCTTTAACGAAAGACTTAGCCACACGATGCGGTGTATTATCACTATTAGGGTCTTTACGCCAATCAAAACCAAGTGCATCTAGAAATGCTTCATATGCTTTTGCAGCATTTTCAATAACAATGCCTTGTTGGTCTTCTGTCAATGCTACTGAACTATTAGCAGTAGGTAATACAAATTCTTTTACTCTTTGATCATCAGTCATATGACTAATATTATAACATTTACTTTTAGTTTCAACTGAGTAAATAAATGTAATGCCATTTATATTTGATCACAATTTACTTTTTATTCACATACCCAAAACAGGTGGTTCGTCTATTGAAAGAAAGTTTGGTTTAGATAATTTTCAACATAATTCAGATATATGCTATTCCTGGACAGAAGAAAAAATTGGTGATATTGTTTTTGCTCCTCAACATTATACACCCCCTATGGTAGCTGAACGATATAACAATGAATATAATAATTGTAAAAAATTTACTATAGTTAGAAATCCATATACAAAAATTATATCGGAATATTTTTATAGAGAAACTGTTTATGATTTATCAAATTTAGAATCTTTTATAGATAGAATTCCTTTAGAATGGTCTGATCATACTATTCCGCAAAAACGTTATTTTGAAAACGTTGATTATGATTATGTGTTAAGATTTGAAAATTTAAATGAAGAATTTTCTAAAATGGCTAAAGATTTTAGTTTTTCCGGGGATTTACCACACCATAACCCTTCACGAACCGGAAAAAGTTCTTCTAACTATATAAAAGACTTAAGTAAAAATTGTATTCAAAAGATTAATGAAATATATCACGAAGATTTTGAATTTTTAAAATATAATATGATATGAAACCGATTTTAGTAACATGTGTTTACCATTCAAGATCTGATTGGTTGGTAGGAGGTAAGGATAATGATGAAGGTCTTTATGTTTCATCTCTTAAAAATTTATCTAAACTTAACATGCCAATGCATTTGTATTGTTGGCCACATGAAGTTAAAAGATTAGAAGAATTAATAAAACCTTTTTTTAAAGAATTTAAAGTTATAGGGTGTAATCTTTTTGATTACCCCAGATCTTATGAGATTTTAGAAACTAAAAATAATTTTGTATGGTTTCATAGAGAGCACGCTGGTAAAAAAGACTATTGGATGTATGCACCTAGAAACGAACTATTATGTCATTGGAAGTTAAAGTGGTGTAGTATGGCACGGGATAACGAATGGGGGTGCGATAAAGTTTTTTGGATCGATGCCGGTGTGACTGAATGGTGTAAAGTACCTTTATCTTTAGGTGGCGCTGAATACGTATACCCCCACGAACATGAAAATAAGTACCCTGATTCGCATTATTGGCCAGAAAATAAAAATAACATTTTTAATGAAAAAATTACCGATGGTGTAAAAAGAATTTTTAATGATAAAGAATGGTTTTTTATTACTCAAAATCAACAAAATGACAGATTAGCTGAATATGATTGGGAACGATACGGTAAAAGAACTAATAAGATAATATCTAAAGTAATGAATTGGCCTATTTTAGGTAAACATTACGATGATCCTGATAAACTAGTTTTTGACCTCAAAGGTGTTAAGGGTTTTGATGTAGATCCATTTTATTTAGATTACCCTGCTTGGACTGTAGGTACATTTTTCGGAGGTTCATTTGACATCTTAGATAACGTACTTATCCCTAAGTACGACGAATTGTTTAATGAATTTACTAACGACCATAACATATTACCTTTTACTGAAGAACCTTACTATAGTATTTTAGCTTTTGAACATAAATACAACCTATTTTGGTTTGATAATTGGAATCATGGTAGGGAAAATGAACCGTGTTTTCATCAAGAATGTTCTAAACCCTTTTATACAACTCTATTAGACGTAATCAATTATCAGTCTGATTAAATATTAATATGAAAGACTTTGACACTATATTAACCGAATGCTTAAAAAGCAAAGGGTTAAGATATATTAGGTTCAAAGTAGATCCTACTCTTAATAGAGGCTTTGAAGAAAGTGAAAGTTACGAGGGGTTTATTTTACACGAGTTAAACAATGAAGCTTGCGGGGGTCCAATGGCGGGTGGTATACCACCTATGTTGAAAATATTAATGCCCGGTGGTTCTATGCCAGGTATTTTTAATATAAAAGAACCTGTAATTACTCCAAGTAAACCTAATGCAATAAAGATGTTTAAAAGCTTTATTGCTAAAAAATTATCTAATCAGTTAGATAATAAAGAATTAGAACAGATTAAAAACACTGATAATATTAATGATATAGAACAATACTTAAAACAAGGTGGTTTATCTGATAACGATATAATGAATCTTTATAAGAAAGTTTTAAAACATGCAGGGTAAAACAAATAAAATTTTAGAAGAAGGTCTTTGGGATAATATTAATAAAGCTAAAAAAAGAGGCAAGGTTTCAAAAAAATGGAAGAATGACCCGAAGTATAGAAAGCAGATGAAGAAACAAGCTGATAAAATTTCTGAAAATAAATCAAGGAAAATGAATGAAATTGCTTCCAAGTATATTAATAGTGATATTGCTAAATTACTTGAAGCTAAAAAAGCTACATACTGTGGAAGATGTGGTCACACTCATGTAAAAGGTACTGCATGCCCAAGACCATTTAAAAAGAAAAAGAGTGAATCAGAAGAATCAAAAGCTAAAAAAGGTTTTCAACAATTAAAGGGTGATAAAAACACTTACGGTAGCAATAAAATGCAGAGAACATTAGATACACTTTTATAGTTGATTGTATCAGATACATAACTATAATAAGGTATGGCTAATTTTGAAAGTACTAAAATTATTGAGCTTGGTAGTTGCGCATTTCGTCAACCACAAGCCAAATCTCATTGTAGGTTTCTTCACGGTTACAGATTAACTGCTAAATTTTGGTTCGGTTGTAATGAACTTGATGAAAATAACTGGGTTGTAGATTTTGGTGGTCTAAAAGGTCTTAAAGATAAACTTCAACAACATTTTGATCACACTACTATTATCTCAAAGAATGATCCTTTTCTAGATGATTTTAACGATCTGAACAGAAAGGGTGTTATTGATCTTCGTATCGATGATGGAGTTGGTATTGAAATGTTTGCTAAGAAATGTTTTGATATTGCGGACATTTATGTCTCAGCAATGACTAATGATAGATGTAATGTAGAAAAGGTCGAAGTATGGGAACATGAGAGCAATAGTGCTACATATACTAATAAACAAGTACAATCAATGATCTTTAAAGAAGAAAATAAAGACGTTTTCGAACCGGTAACGCCAGATGTTACACCCACTATTATTAAACCAGAACCGGAAGCTGTAAAAGAACCAGAACCAGTACAACAGACAACTAAAGAAGGTTTACCTGTTAACCCGGATGGGTCAATTCCAGCACCAGTGGGTAATAAAGTTTCAGGTGGTATTGGTAATGCATTTGCTGGTACATCATGGGACGCTAAAAATGGTGATGGTATGAGATAATGGACATTGAAAGAGATCCATCTATTAATAAATTAGAGAGTGATATTTTTGCTAAAATGTCGGAAATATCAAAACCCGAGCCAGGTGAAAAAAAGCCTCTTCAGAATGATGTAAAAACTATATCGCCTGAAGAGGCTATTAAAGAGTTACTTGAGCTTGAAAAAGATCAAACTGACTCTAATACATGAACAATATGTTTTAGTATTTGACTTCTTACAATTTCATTTTTATAAAATTTAAATGTATGTATACCATTTACTTCACTAGTATCGGAATCAAATGCTTTAATAATAGGTTTAAAACCTGATTTACCATTAATATCACTTTGATTTGTATCTCCAATAATAACGTATTTGCTATTTTCCCCGAACCTAGTTAACAATGTAACTAGTTCTTGCCTTGTTAAATTTTGAGCTTCATCAATAATTACTATTGAATTATGAAATGTTAAACCTCTTGTAAAATTAACAGGTAAACATTTTATATAACCTTGTTTAACTAATTTATCTGAAGTAGTTTTGCTTACTAATTCATCTAACTTATCAATTAAAGGTAAGGAATAAGGTTGGAATTTTTGTTCTAATTCACCAGGTAAATGACCTATCTTTTGTGTAGCTGATTCAACCACACTTCTTAGATAGATTATTTCATCCACCTTTTTCGATTCAAGTAAACTTAATGCTCCATAAACCGATAAATACGTTTTAGCGGTACCTGCAAACCCATCTGCAAATACCATTTTAGTTTTCTCATCTATTAAAGTTTTTACAAACCTTTGATGTTTTTCTGAAAATTTAAATTTACTTTTAATATTGAAATTTAATTCCCAATTGTTTTGTTCATAATCATTAGTTTCTAATGATTCCGGTTCGAAAATTGCGGTCAACCGCGAGTTTTTTCTAGCCATATAAACATATTTATGCTTGAATGTTACTAGTCCTAGCATATAATAATCATATGACCGAACTTAAGGATGAGACTATTTTTCTTAGTGATGATAAGGTATTTTACACTATAGAAGGTGAAGGAGAGTTTGTAGGGATGCCATCGGTATTTATGAGAATGTCGATGTGTAATCTTACCTGTATTGGATTTAAGTCTGAAGATGCACCGTATGGTTGTGATAGTTATATTTCGTGGAGTATAAAGAATAAAATGTCTTTTTATCATATTAAGAATATGATGGAAGATGAAGGTTATAAAGAACACCTTTTTAACGGTGCAATCCTTAAGTTAACTGGTGGTGAACCTCTTATTCAGCAGGCTAAACTTCTTAAGTTTATTGATTACTTAAATCAAGAGTGGGGATTTGTACCACGTATTGATTTCGAAACTAATGCAACTCTTTATCCTGAAGAAAGATGGGTTACAGACTTTCAAGCAACATTTACAACTTCACCTAAGTTAAAATCAAATGGCGACCCACGTGGTAAACGTTATATTGAAGAAGTACTTGATTGGCATACTATGCATAATTCAGGGTTTAAGTTTGTTGTTCAAAGTCGTCGTGATATGGATGAAATTATGACTGAGTATGTGGATAAGTTTGATATACCAACGGGACGAGTTTGGTTAATGCCATGTGCTGGTAGTCGTGAAGAACATATTCAAGTTGCCGCTGAAGTAGCTGAATTAGCAAAAGAATATCATTTTAACTTTAGTCCAAGATTACATTTGTTGTTGTGGGATATGGCTCTTAAGGTGTGATATGAAATTTCAGAAATCTCATGAATGGGTAAAATTAGAAAACGGTATTGCAACAATTGGTATAAGTGATCATGCTCAACAAGAACTTACTGAGTTATGTTTTATTGAACTACCTTCTGTGGGTGATAATTTACAACAAGGTCAATCTTTTGGTATTGTTGAATCTGTTAAATCAGCAAGTGATGTTTACAGCCCCGTATCGGGGGAAGTTTTAGAAGTTAATGAAACTATTTTAGATGACCCTTCTTTGGTAAATAGTAATGCAGAAGATGAAGGTTGGTTTTTAAAATTAAAAATAGATAATGAATCCGAATTAGATGATCTTTTATCTAAAGAAGACTATATATCTTCTATATCTTAATTAAATTATATTATGTCAGATTGGAACGTTCCTAATTTTTTTAAAGCACCTACAAATTCTATTTTTGATAAAGAATTTGATTATTATGTTAGCTTAGGTCACCGATGTTGTGTAGGTCAAGCTTTAAATTACATGAGAAAATCTTCTTTTCCTTTTGATTGGCAAATTACTGACATTGATGTTTTACCTAATATATTTAAAAACGAATTTTCCAATTTTTATCCAGATTCCGGTGTAGATTTTGCTCATGTAATTTATTACCCAGATGAAAATGGTAATGAATCTAATAGAATTAACCACGAAGAAACTAATAAGATTTACTCAAGAAGAAGTAACAGATTGGTTAAATTGCTCAAAGAGAACGAACGGAGATTGTTGTTATATAGACATAAGTATGTTTGGTATTGGTCTAAAGCTGAAGGTAATAATGACAGGCAGAGAGATTTAAATCCAATTGAGCATGATATACAAAAACTTATTGAAGTTTCTGATATATTAAAGAATCAATATAATAACGATAAGTTTGATATAATTTATGTGTATCAAGATATGAGCGAGTTTGAAACATTACCATATGATTCAAACGGTAATGTTTCGTATGATGATTTAGAATTACCTGATGGTCAAACTCAAATAGAAGAGGCTAAAAAATTTACATATGTGGAACAACTTGGGTTTAAAGATCATAATATTACACCTGTTATTGTTAAACCCGGTAAGGTTCGTGTAGAAGGAAATGCAATGTGTAGTTGTATTAATAATTTTCTTAATTTAACCGATTTACAGGACTTTGAACTACCGTACGGTTTTGAGAAGAAAAAATTAACCCGCAACATCGATGTTGAATAAAACATATAGTTATAGCTATAAATTACCTAAAAATTTTGATTATGATTACGAATTTCTTTTTACAGGATTCGAATCACAAAATGGTGATTTGATTTATAGAAATGATGTTACTGGTAAATCAAATGAATTAAAATGGAAATTTAATTCTACTTCTAAACCAGACAAATTAATTTTATGGCCTTTTAAAAATCACTGGAAAGAAAAAGTTTTTGTCGATGTTAAAGATCTTAAAACTGATACAACAGTAGATATACCTCCTCCTAGTAGAAGAAAATTATCTATATTCAATAAATTAGTAACTTGTGTTATTATTGATGAAAATAATGAAAAAGAAGTATCTCAATTAATTTTGTATTATAAAAAATTGGGTATTGAAAAAATAATTGTTATAAATTCTAAAAGATTTAAAATTAAACCAATTAACAGTTTAAATGATTATTCTGATTTTGTTCTTAAAAATTTACACAACTATATCGACACTGAATTTTGTTTAATTAGTCAGTGGGATGGTTTTATTTGTAATTTTAATAGTTTTGATCATAACTTTTATGATTATGATTTTATAGGTGCTGAATGGTGGTGGTTAAAAAATACAATTTCTGGTAATGGTGGTTTTTCATTACGAAGTAAAAAATTTTTAAAAGTATCCTCTGAAATATTTAACGATAAATTAATTGAAAAAAATGAGGACGAACTAATAGAAGAAAATATAGAAGAATTTCAAAAACGTGAAATAGTTTTTGCTCCAGATGAAATAAAAAATAAGTTTAGTGTAGAGTCCGGTATATATAACAACCAATTTGGATTTCATTCTTTTACATCTCAAAATTTACCAAATTATTGTAGATATCATTATAAAAATAAATTTCATCATAGTGGGGATTTAGGAGATATAATTTATTCGTTACCTGTTATTAAAGCATTAGGAGGGGGTTGTTTAATATTAACCTCTGATTACGATAAAATGGAAATACGTGATATTATGACTGAAGAAAAAGCTCTTATGTTAAAAGAACTTTTATCTGATCAAGATTATATTACTTATGTAGGTCATGCTCCTAAAAAACCTTCAGATATTGATTATGATTTAAATGATTCTAGAATAGATTTTATCAAATGGGGTAGCGGTGAATTTAGTCAAGAAGAAGTAGATATATTAAGAAGTAGACTGTTAACGGAACATTATGAAAGATTGTATGATTTAAATTATACATATATAAATCAATTTTATTATCCTAAAAGTTTGTTAAAAATTATAGATTACCCAATTATCATTAACAGGACATTTAGGTATAGAAATGATAAATTTCCTTGGAGTGAAATAGTAAAAAAATATGGTGATAAAATTATATTTGTAGGTAGTAACAAAGAATATGAAGACTTTGTTAAAAATTTCGGTTATGTAAAATATAAAAATACACCCACTTATAAAAAATTAATGCAAGTTATAGCGGGTGCAAAACTTTTTATAGGTAATCAATCTTTTCCATACTCAATAGCAGAATCAATTAAGCAAAATTGTATACAAGAAACAGATACGTGGGTTGGTAATTGCCAATATACAAGACATAATGCATTTATTAGTAAAAATGGCGAAAATTATAAGTTTTCTGAAATATCTAATTTTATAGATCATTATGTATGATAAAATTGATAAAAATTAATATCTGAATAATTTATTATATGCCATATAATGATCAAGGTAAGTGGTATAATTCTCAAGGAGGTGAAGTACTTAACAGTTCTTCTAGAAGATTAGATAATAATTTTTTTGAAAAGTATTTAAAGAATATTAACACTGCTTTAGAAATCGGTGGTACTGAAGATCCTTTAGTAGATTGGGCCGAACATTACGATCAACATCATTGGAAAAACACAAATATCGATGCAACATATTGTATGGAATTAGAATCAGAAAAATATGATTTAGTGCACGCTTCTCATGTATTAGAGCACATAGCTAATTGTTATTTGGGGCTTAAAAACTGGTTTCGTTTGGTAAAAAAAGGAGGGTTACTTATTTTTACCGTACCACATGCAGATTTATATGAAAGAAAATCTGAATTACCTTCGGAAGGCAACGGTGATCATAAGTTTTTTATACATGACTCTGAAGAAAGATTGCCATTTACTATTAATTTAAAAAATTTAATAGAAAGTGCTTTTTCAACCTATAACTATGAAGTTTTAGAATATAATATATGTGAAAACTCTGAAGTTGATAACCGGAAAACCAAATGGCCTATTCACCCAACTCCAGAATATCAAATAGAAGTTATTATTCGTAAAACTTAATGGATTATACACTTAACATAAATGTAGATAAGAAAATTTTATCATCGAAATCTAAGTATAATTTTGTATTTTTTGGTTTTGAAGATAAGGATAGAAATCTTATAAAAAGATTTGAGATAAGTGAATTAAATTTATCTCATTCATTTTCATTTCAATCAGATGTTGAACCTAAATGGTGTGTTATATGGCCTAATGACGGAGATTGGTTAACTCCA